>MDSZ01062799.1_pt1 | contig 10080 bp, 8 predicted proteins | sample 811201 | NCBI WGS metagenome assembly MDSZ01 (sample SAMN05326647, study PRJNA326480) | marine metagenome | isolation source: seawater | place: Indian Ocean: North | collected 2010 | reverse complement strand
TAAATCCTAAAGTTTTTTTTGGAGGCACATTTTCTGGAAATTCAATAGTTACTTTTGTAGGAAATGAAGTATTAAATTATATTGTAAAAAATAAAAAAAAAATATTCAAAAAAATAAATACAAACTCAAAATATTTACAAGTAGAGTTAAATAAGTTTTTTACATCAAATAATTTAGATCTGAAAATTTATAGATTCCATTCAATGTTAAGATTAGTGTATACAAAAGACTCTGTAAAAGATCGAGCTAGCAGAGATTTTTTAGAATTAAAAAAAAACAAACTTATTTCAAAATTTAAAAATTATATTAGAAGTAAAAATATCTATATTCCTAGTAGTGGTATTATGTTTCAATCATATTCTCATGAAAAAAAAGATATTGATTTTATAATTAAAGAATTCAAAAAGGGATCATTAAAAATATTTAAAAAAAAATAATAACTTATAATTATATTTCATATTATTTAAGAATTTGTATATTTTGGCTAATTAAATTTGTTAATATATTTTTTTGTTTATCTTTTAATTTCTCTATATTATCCAAAAGATTAGTGTCTAATTTTCTATATGGAATTTTTGTTTTGTCAGAAATTATTTTTAACCAAAATTTTTTTCCATAATGACCATATTCATTACAATATAATAAATAGCATATCTTTAAAAAATCCTCTTGATCTGCAAATTTCAACTGGCTCCAATTTTTTTTTAAGATTTTTTCATATTCATTTTTTGAGCTCCATTGATTGGTTATTTTTAACTTATTTTCCCAAAATGTTGCGGAAGATGAAATATTCTTAAACTTTTTATAAGTATTTTCGAAAATGACTGAGCCATGGTGGGATATTAAGATTGTTTTTTTATTTACCAAATTTAATAAGTCTACATTTTTAATTGCTTTATCTTCAAATATAAATCTTTTAGAGAATTTAAATTTCTTTTTAATTAAAGAAAAAATATTTTGGTCCATTGCACACGCTTCGTTTAAATATCCTCTAGTAGTAAAATTAGGATGTGCTTTTACATAAACTAAATTTTTTTCGTTATCTAATTTTTCTAAAGTAAACTCTATCCATTCTCTAACATTAGAAAAGCCATCTAACCCATAGCCCAATTGACCATCAGCAAATGAATGAGCATATACAATATGTGTCAATTTTTTTAAATTTTCATTTTTTATTCTTTTAAATTTAACTCCCTTAATCCATGGTATATTTTCTGGATAATTCGTTATAATTCTAATTTTATTTTTTGCCTCTTTTTTATTTTTAATAGATAGGTTCTTTTCATTTTTTTTAAAAATCAATAAATCTTCATATTCAAAAAAAAGATTTTTATCTTTTTTGGTAAAGGTTTTTCGTGAAATGCCTCTTGGATAAACATTTTGATATACAATTTTATTATTATTTGCAAGTAATTGGATAATTACTCCATTTAAATAAATACCATGATCAACATAAGCAGCATCAATTTTTTTTAAGTTTGAATATAATGAGTCAATAATTAATCCTGATAAAACTAAATATTTGACATTGTTATAAAAAAGATAAAACGGGCTCAAATAAGATTTCATATCTCTTAAAGCAGTAGACATTGAATGCCGTCCTATACTGCAGTTTCTATATTTTAAATATATAAATTGATCTTTGAAAAAAATTTTTCCTGTAATTATAACTTTTAGTAAATAAAAAATAAATTTTAAACTCAGTTTTTTTTCGTTTAAATATAAAATTTTAAGAGATTTATTTAATTCTTGTTCAGCATTTTTTTTACAAGCATGAACAAAAATTTTGTAAACATTGTTTGGAAGTCTAGTTGTAGCAAAATAATTCATTTTATTATCTATTTTTCTTGCTTAAGATTTCCATCCTTTAAACAATATATCTTATTACAATAATTTAATAGATTTCGATTATGAGTAATAATCAGGATTGATTTTTTTATCGATATTTTTTTTAATGTATCAAATATATTATCTTCTGTTCTTTTATCTAATGCACTAGTCGCTTCATCTAAAATTAAGATTTTTGCATCATGAGCTAATGCTCTAGCTAAACCAATTCTTTGTCTCTGACCACCTGAAATTTGTGCTCCATTTTCACCAATAAGTGTTTTGTCACCCTCAGGCAATGAATCAATAAATTTTGATAAATCGCACTGATTTAAAACTTTTTTGTAATCTTCTTCTGATATTTCTTTGTCATTTGTGATCAATATATTATTTTTAATATTATCATCAAATAAATATATAAATTGTGGAACATATCCAAAAATTTTACCTCTTATTGATTTTTGTTCTATCAAATTATTATCTAGATAAAACTGTCCTTTATGAGGATTATGCAATCCTATCAATATATCTATTAAAGTTGTTTTTCCTACACCGCTATCTCCGAAAATACCTATTAAGTCGCCTTCTTTATTAATCTTAAGATTTAAATTTTCAATTATATTTTGTTTTTGCCCCTCATACATAAAACTTATATTATCAATTATTAATTCTTTATTAAGTTCAATTTTTTTATTTGTTAATTTCTCCTTTTTAAGCTCATTATTTTCTTCTCTTTCTTCAAGTTCTTTTTTTATAAAGTCTATTGAGGGTTTATAAGATTGATATCCATTTATAGTTCTAATTGCTGACATAAAAGAAGGGAGCATTTTTAGCATTGCTATTAAGAATAAGGAGATAAAAGAAAAGTACTCACTCATAGAAATATTAAAAATGAAAAAATATAATCCTATTAATGATAAAGTTATAAGCACTAATAACTCAATCCAAATTCTTGGTACACTGTGAATTGCAGTTTCCTTTGATTTGATTTCAGCTGAAAATTTTAAGTTTTTCAATAATCTATTTATAAAATTATCTTCTATTTTATAAGATTTTATAAATTTAATTCCCTGCAATGACTCTATAATAATTTTGTTAGCTTCTCCTCTAAAGTTCATTGCTTTCAATCCTAATGTGTAAAGTAATTTTTTTAAAATAGTTTTAATTGAAAATATTAAGATGATTCCAAACGAAAATGTAAAAATACTTATTTTATAATCAAACAAGAATAATAATATAGTAATAAAAACTATTATAAAAAATTCTTTAGCTAATATTAGGATGGGACCAATAATACCATGACAAAAAGATACTATTTCTACAGTTAAGTTTCTTAATAAAATTGAAGAATTGTTTTTTAAATGAAATTCATATTTAGAATTAATATATTTTTTAAATAATTCTGATGTTAATTCTACTCTGATATCATTTATCAATCTTTGTATTCCAAATTCCAAATAAGTTAAAAAAATTGATTTAATTAAATAAACTATTAAAATTAAACTTAACACTAAAACTAATACTTCATTAATCTCTATTTTACTAAAGTCATAAAAATTATTTAAAAATGGAATGTTTGTTTTTTTTTCTGAAATAATGGCAATTAATGGAATAAATAAACCTATAGTCAAACTTTCTAAAAAACCACTAATGGATAACATTGTTAACATTAAACGCATCCTTTTTTTTAATTGACTAGGCAAGATGCTAAATACTATTTTTATCTCTGATAAATATTTTTTCATTTAAAAAAATTATTAATTTTTTTTATAATTGACATAACTTGTCTTTTTTTTAAATTTGGATGTATAGGTAAACTAATAGCTTTTTCATAGTATTCCTCTGCATTTTTAAAGTCTCCTTTTTTAAATCCTAATTTTTGAAAATAGGGTTGTAAATGAATAGGTTTATAATGAATGTTAGTGAAAATTTTATTTTTTTTTAAAAAAAAAATTAAATCATTTCTTTTTTTTTGGGGGTGATTTTTTAATAAAACTACATAAAGATGAAAAGTAGATTTTGCATATTTTTTCTCTGTTGGTAAAATTAAATTTTTATTATCTAAATATTTAGAATATATTTTGGCTATATTTTTTCTTTTTTTTATAAAAATATTAAGTTTTTTTAATTGACTAATTCCAAGAGCGGCCTGAATATCAGTTAATCTATAATTAAACCCCAAATATCTTTGCTCATATAAAAGATGATTTATTCCCTTATTTAAATGATTTTTTTTTCTAACAATTCCATGAGAACTAACTGATTTCATGATTTCATAGTATTTTTTATTCTGAGTATGGGCAGAACCCCCTTCACCAGTAGTAATCATTTTGACAGGATGAAAGCTAAATACTGTTATTATTTTTTTATGACTCCCTAAGTATTTATTTTTATATTTTGATCCTAATCCATGTGAAGCATCCTCTAAAATTTTAAAATTATATTTTTTTGATAAATTTATAAGACGATCCCTATCGTAAGATTGTCCAGCAAAAACTATTGGTATAATTATTTTAGGTAATAATTTTTTTTTTTTGGCTTTGTATAATTTTATTTCTAATTTTTCAAGGTCGATATTAAAAGTTTCTAACTCAATATCTATAAAATCAATTTTAGCTCCACAATATAAACCACAATTTGCAGAAGCAACAAAACTATTTGCTGATGTCCATAACCAATCATTCTTTTTTAACCCCAAGGCTATACATGCAGAATGTAATGCGCTGGTTGCGCTATTAAATGCAACTGAATACTTTGAGTTAATTTTTTTTGATAAGTTTTTTTCAAACTCTGGTATTTTAGGGCCTGTAGTAATAAAATCAGACTTAAGAGTTTTTACTACTTTGGAAATATCTTCATGATCAATGTGCTGCTCACTATATCTGATCATATTAATTTTAAATTTTTACAAATAAGTCTAATTTGTTTTTCATTTAAAAAATGACTATTTTTTGACGAATTATACTCGAAATCTTTTAATTTATATTTTTTTTTATTATGATTCCCAAATATTTCGGAATTAATAACATAATGATTTTTGAACTCTAAAGTATTTTTTGATTCATCCTTGGTAATTAATACTTCAGCAATTTTTTCACCTGGTCTAACTCCAATAATTTTGTGCTTTCTATTTGGAACTATAGCTTTAGCTAAATCAACAATTTTTACTGAAGGAATTTTTGGTACAAAAATTTCTCCACCTTTCATTAATTTTAATGAATTAAGCACAAATTTTACACTATCTTCTAAAGAAATAAAAAATCTTGTCATGCTAGTATGAGTTATGGGAATTTTTTGATTTTTATTTTGACGATATGAATTAAAAAAAGGTACTACTGATCCTCTAGATCCTAAAACGTTTCCATATCTCACCGAAGAGAATATTGGCTTACCTCTACTTAAATTGTTTGCAGCAGTAAATAACTTATCTGCGGCTAGTTTGGTTGCGCCATATAGGTTTATAGGGTTAGCGGCTTTATCAGTTGATAAACTTATCACTCTTTCAACTTTATTATTTATGCTAGCAAAAATAATATTTTCTGCTCCTATTATATTTGTTTTTACAAACTCCATTGGATTATATTCTGCTGCAGGAACTTGTTTTAGTGCAGCTGCATGGATAACGTAATTGATACCTTTTAAAGCCAAATCTAATCTATCTTTATCTCTAACATCTCCTAAAAAAAATCTTAAACAACTATTTTTTACATTAATGTTTTTTAGATCTTGTAACATTTCATATTGCTTTAATTCATCCCTAGAAAAAATAACTAGTTTATTAGGATTATAATTTTTTAATATATGTCTAACACATGCTCTTCCAAAAGAACCCGTGCCACCAGTAATTAGAATATTTTTTTTATTTAAATTCATTATTTATCAATTAAAACAACTAGATATATTTTATTTATTAAACATTTACGTATAATTGTTTATCTAAAAAATCAAATAAATTAGGTCAAACTAAGGCTAAATTGATTTATTTTATAAATATATTTTAATATATTAAGTCTTATAGGTCATCTGGATATTATCAATTATCTTTGAATTATATTGTTTATGAAATTTTTACAGTTTATTACTAATATTTTTTAGAATTTGTAGACTTATGATAATAGTAAATTAAATATACTAATAAAATATTATGATAATAGCTGAATTAAGCAATAGTGCTTCTTGTGAAAAAAAATATTATCTTCAACAAAATTTATATGACTATTTAGGTAAGAAATATAAAAAGTTTTATTTCATAAATACTCATAACATCTTTAATAAGAAAAAATTAAAAATAGATTATAAATTTTTTAAAAAAAAAAATATTATTCATTTTAGCCCAAAAAATATTACCGAATTGAATAATTTCTTAAAAAAAAATAAAATATTTCTTATTAATAATTTGTCATTTAAATTTGAGCATATACTTTTCTATTATCTAACTAGTAAAAAAAATATTTTTCAAATTTCTTTTTTTAATATTTACGCACTGTCTAATTATAAAGCTGAAAATTGGTTACATGTAAATTTTACACAAAAAATAAAATTTTTATTTACAAAAAAACTATCTTTGATTTTTCATAGAATTCTAGTCATTTTAAGAATAGTAGATCCGATAGATTTATTATGTATTGCCCAAAAAAATGTGTTTAAAGAATATAGTAATATTAAAAATAAAAGAATATTTTTAATTAAAAAATATAAAAATATAAAAAATACTAGCGTTAAGTTGCCACTGAATCAAAATAAAAAAAGACAATCAAAAAAATATATTACTTTTATAGACACAGGGATATTTCATAAGGATATTTCAAAAAGAGGACATATAATAAATGATGAAATGGTAAATAATTATCTTTTATTTTTAAAAACTTATTTAAATAATTTAAGTAAAATATTTAAAAAAGAAGTTATAGTTTGTCTTCATCCTTCATCAAACTTTAAGATATATAAAAAAACTTTAAATAAATTCAAATTATTTAAATATAAAACTGAAAAATATATCTTAAATTCATTTATAGTATTATTTCATGAGTCAACTGCAATATTTAGTGCAATTTTTCTTAAAAAGAAAATTATTAGTTTGAAAAGTAATACATTAGGAGATTATCTAAATACAAGAAGGCTTTTTTATGTAAATAGATTTTCTTTTGTTGAACATGATATTGAAAAAAATTTTAAAATAAAAAAAAAAAAGTTAATTAATGATTTAAATTTAAAAATTAAAAATTATGAAAAGTCTATAAGGAATAGTTATTTTACTAATAAAGATTCTTTACCTATTGAAAAAATAATCGATGAAGAAATTAAAAAATTTAGTAAAAAATTAATTTAAAATAAATTTTAATTTAAATTGACGAATTTAATTTTGGTAAATATCAGTGAACTCTTTTTTAAAAATATTTTTATTACTAAAAAAATCATTTCCTAAATTTTTTTCTAAAAAAATTTTTTTTGATTTCTGGTAATTTTCATTATCATAAAGATTTATTTTAATTCTATCGAACTGTTGAATTTTGTTAATTAAATCCTCAATTTTATTAACGTATTCAACAATATCATAATCCTCAAAAATATATTTGATTTCTTTTTTTCCCTCTAATGCAAACAAAAAATTGCAAAACAGAATTCTTTTGTTTTTAATGATGGCCTCCATTAAAATACTTGAAGAGTGAGAAACTATAACATCAGACCAATTTACTAACTCGGAAGTATTATATTCGTTAATTATATTTTCTTGAGTATGCAAAGGTCGAAATTGACCCCTAGGTTTAAATTTTATTCTCAATTCTATATTTTTAATTGTTTTCAATTTTTCTAAAATCATTTGCCAAGATTTATTGGAAAACATAGGTCTTGTTACTAATAACACTTTCAATTTCTTTTTTTCTCTATTTAAAAAATATTCTTTAAGTTTATATCTATAAGCAACCTCTACTTCATCTAGCCAATCTAATGAATATCTTTGATTTGCAATTCTTATAAATTTTTTTTCATTTTCTTCAGTATGATCTAAATTTAAATTTTCGTCCTGTATTATTGTGTTATCATACATATTGTAATCATCTATTGTAAGTCTTATATCTTTTCTCATTTCAATTCCTATTCTATAACAAATAAATTTAATCTTTGTTTCCTTGCATGCTAAAGATATAATTTTTTTGTATCCTTCGGGTAAACTTTCATCAATATTTATCGATTTTATTTTTTTATTTTTGATTAAGTTAACTAACTGACTAGTATTAAATAAAGTATATTTATGATAAAAATAATACCATATCCTATTTAATTTTTTTATTATCGTATTTGGAAATATTTTTATTATACTTAATAAAATATTAATCAATATTGATTTTTTGTTAATTTTAAATACATCAATTAATTCTATTTTATATTTTTCTAATAATGAATTAAATCCATAATATTTTAAATCATGAACCGGAAAAATATTTATAATTGAAAAATTCGATTCTATTTTTTTTTTAAGATTTATGACAATTGGAACAAAATTATCATAATCAGGGAATTGATGAACAACAAATAGATGCATTATTTATTGTTATTATAAGTTATTTTAATTATTTCTTTTATTTGCTTTGATAAATTTTTGTTATTTACTTCTGTAATTTCCAAATTATTGTCAACAAAATGATATCCCAATCTACTAGAAAATAAATTCCCTTCTTTTCTTAGGCTTGATGCTCTTGTTACACAAGCTATTCCAATTCTTGAGGTAAATGCGTCTTGAGACCTTAATTTAAATGGTACTTCTCCATCATTAACTTTGTTAATCTTATTATCTTTTTTTATAAAAATAGATCCCTTTTCTTCTTTACAGGCAATCACTGTGTCTAAATTATTTTTTATTAATTTATTAATCATTTTGTCAAACATACCAGAATTTCTAAGAGGGAAATTTTCTGTTGCTACAACTACTATATCAACTGTTTTATTTTTCTCTAATCGATCTAAAAAGAAAGTTAGTATTGATTTAATATCAATAAAAGTATCTGATAAGTTTTTTGGTCGTAAAAAAGGCACTTTTATTTTTGCTTTAAGACCAATTTTTTTACTTTTTTTGTTATCTGTTGCTAAATAAATATCTTTGATTAATTTAGATTTTTTTAATTGATTTACTGTAACATCCAAGAGAGAGAAATTATTATCAATATTCAATGTTTCCCCTCTAAGAGGAATAATTGCTATGCAATTTGGATTTATTTCATTTTCTAAAATATTAGATTTAAAATCTTGATTCAAAGTTTCTAATATATTTACAATCCTTTTGCACCTGCTTGGCTCCATATCTTGGTTAATACCATGCCAATGATAAACTGGAGCGTCTGGTTCATAAATAATCTTATAACCTTTATTTATTACTTCGTTACCCCAAATTCTATCTTCTATATGTTTTGTTTTTTCATCAAAAGGTATTTTTCTCCATAATTTTTTTTTAAATGCACTATTAGCATTATGGAAAAAAGTATCTTTTTTTTGAATCTTTCTCTCTGGGCCAAATAAATTGATAAGATCTCTTTTATCAAAGTCACTAGAGTAACTAAGGGGCTTTTGTCTTCCATATACGCCTGCTATCTTTGGATTTTTAAGTGCATATGAAATTTTTTTTAACCAATTATCGTTTACCGGAATACAATGTGCTGAAAGGCAAACAATTATTGTGCCTTTAGATTTTTTAATTCCTAAATTAATTGCTTTACCTGGAAGAAATTTATTTATTTTAACGACTTTGACTGGGAATTTTTTTGCTTTTTGTAATGTATTATCTTTTGAGTTGTTATCTACAATAATGACCTCAAAATTATCATAACTTTGATCAAATATTTTTTTTAAACATTGCTCAATCCATCGTTCTTCATTTTTTGTTCTTATGATTATAGATATTTTTTCTGTAATTTTTTTCATCTTAAATTGTATTTTTTAGATATTAATTCAGCAAAGTCAAAATCTATATGTCTATCAATATTAATTGCTTCAATATCATTAACAACTATACCTATAGGTCTTTTACCTAAATTAAAATCTTTTTCGTTAAATTTTTTTAATAATTTGAAACTTCGGGCATATATTCCTCCTGAAGTGCAGTATAATGTGGGAAGGTCTTGCCTAGAAATAAATTTTTCCACATTAATATTTTTTAAAAAACTTTTAAACTGATTATTTTTTTATTCAAATGTTTTGCTCTATATGGATGTTCATGTTCTATTTTTTTTAATGTTACTACACATTCATTACCTTTTT
>MDSZ01186614.1_pt1 | contig 10081 bp, 15 predicted proteins | sample 811201 | NCBI WGS metagenome assembly MDSZ01 (sample SAMN05326647, study PRJNA326480) | marine metagenome | isolation source: seawater | place: Indian Ocean: North | collected 2010 | reverse complement strand
TATTGGATGAATTTATTGAAACGATGCCCGATAAAATACAAGAAGAATTAAAAAAGCTTAGTTTAGAAAATTACATAGGAATGATTGTTCTTGAATAAATTTATTTGATCTATTTTTATATGCATTATTAAATTAACATAATGCATATAAATATATATTATGTTTAATAATTAGATGGATATAGATTTCAATATAGGTATCACTATAGCATGTGTATGTATTTTTATTGCATTTTTAACATTAATGTCTGTAACTTGTCAATCTATTGAAGAAGAATTAGAATTAACCGGACGTAGTAGTGAATCCACCGTAGTAGAAAATCCTGTTAATAATGTATAAATTATTTTCTATTACTATCTACAAATACATTACTTAATAAATCATTTGTTAACTCGTCTGTATGTATATTGGTATAATATAAATAATAAGCTAAAATTACAGCATCACACGAAGAAAGAATAGTATTTACAATAATCAAAGGATACAAATTAAAATGAATAGAATAAGGAAAAAAAAGCATTTGAGTAAATAAATTCATACATATCATTTTTATGGACAAATCACCAAATGATTTTTTTTGAATAGTTAAATATAATTGTGGTAACATCATTAAACAAGCGTTTGCTGATGCAGCATATCCAAACATAGTAAATATTTGATCATTCATTCTTATAATATTATAAAAATGAATATTTTATACCTATTTGTAATATTTTATATGCATTATTTAATTAAACATAATGCATATAAATGTTCAATATTTTTTTACATCAATCCTTCTAATTTCATAGAACGGATCAAACGTGTGACACCGATACCTCCTCCTGACCTTTTGATAAAATCAAATTTTAAAAATTCTTCCATCTCGGCCATAGTTCTTTCTTCTCCAAAAAGTTCATACATCTTATCCTTATAAGCTCCCTCCATAATAGCCTTAAATCTATCTACCATAATGGTTCTATCCACTTCTCTTTCAGCACTGCCAATTGTCTCTTGCCCACTTAAGATAACATCTATCTTGTTTGCAGTCCCTGCGGCAGGATCGTCATTTCTCTTCATGTTCCAAAAAGGACTAGTGAATTCAGGGAAATCAGTTAAAAAGAAACTGGGGGTCTTCTCTTCGTAAAGTTTAGTTTCGTGTTCATTTTCAAGTTCCTTTGTTCCATACTCCTTGGCAACATCAAGGTATTTTCCCTTAATAAACTTTGAAGCATCATACCCTAAATGCACAAGAAGCTCTTGTTCCATTTCAATCAACTCGTCCATACCACCCTTCATTTCAAACTCAAACATAGGGAAAATGAGATTGTGTCTCCCGGGAACAGGGTTTGGTTCATTACGATAACTAGTGCTTACACAAAAATAACCAGGAACAGTAGGATTTTTCAAGAGTTCGTATTCAAGCCACATTTGTCCAGTTTGTGGAAGAGGCCAAACTTCATTCACATAATTGAATGTTGATACAGTAAATGGATCTTCACAAGCAGCTAAAATGCTTAAACGATTTTGGGTGTGAACTTCTACATAACCTTTTTTCACAAAAAAATCACGGAGTTTTTGTATCACTTCAGAAAAATCACAACTCTTAATGATAAGAGGGCTTTCATACGGTTTATCGTATGTGCAACTATTACAGTTCGCAAGAGAAGAAAACGCTTCGGTGTCAAGCATTTTATATAACTAAACATTTTTTTTCTAAATATTTTTTATTTAAAATATTTCTAATTCTTCGTATATTACATGACTCATTATAATCCCTTTCATCACACTCATTAAAGATTCATTTAACATTAATGTATGTAAATCTCGTCCGAATAATTCAATGAAGAACGTAGAAGATAGAATAATCATTAAACTCATTTTAGGATCTTTTTTTAGTTCACACCAATTCATTTTATAGTGGTTAGGAACATGAATAAACATCATATATAAAAAAAATAATATTGGAGAATTCATTATACTAAACTGTAAAAACAAAAAACTCCATATATATCGAGGTATTCCTTTAATCTCCGGCATATCATTACGAAAATGAACTATGGATAATATGAAAAAAGTAAAATTAACAATGGAATCCATATGTATTTCTGACAACAAATAACTTGATGCAATCGTTGTGGAATAAGTTGTTAATAATTCTTGCATTTTTTCTTGGTTTTTTGCGTGTATTAAATCTGTAATTCCATGAGGAGCAATAATACTTGTAGTTAAATGTTTCATTAATAATGGTTTCAATAATAACATTATAATATATTGTTATTATTTTACAATAATTATGCTTTAAAAAAACCTCCTAACAATACTGCTGTTCGTTCCCCTTCAAATGGTTCGTATTTTCCTTCTTTAATTTTTCCAATAGTTGGGTATCCATTTATAGCAATAGGTTCTCCTATGTACACTTTTTCATTTAATAAAGGTAATTTATTATGCACATCATCGCTCTCTATTTCGTAAAAATCGTCTTCTATAAATTGTGCATTTTTCATTAAATCTTCTTTCATTGTTTGCCATTCAGGTTTTAATCGTTGACAATGACCGCACCAATCTGCGTGTATCAACACTACTATTGTCCTTTCTTTTTTAGGATTTTCAACTACTTTTTGTTCTTTGGGTTCTTCTTTTTTTAATTGATTCAATAAACTTTCAATATATGTTGGTTTATGAACTATTTTATTATTTTTTTTCTTCATAGTTCTCTTTTTTTTTGATTGAGAAGATTTAACAGATTTAGATTTTTTATTGCTTTTGGTTTGTTTTTTGCTATTGCCTTTTCTTCTACCCACTTTTACCATATATACTATATAAAGAAAATACTAAATATGCAGAAATTTTATATAGTTTAAATATATAATGAACACAATTAATTCAAAAAGCAAATTATTAACTATTATTTTAATTATTATCTTTTTTATCGGATTATATGTCACAGTTTATTTCGATGCTCCTTCTGAAAAAAAGAAAGAAGGCCTAACTACTAATATTTCCAGTTCTTGTCCCAATATGCTAGTAAAGAAAGGTAATGTATTGTTACTCTATAATTCTAATGAACCTGTTGGAGAAAAAAACCCTATTCCTTTTTTTAATTTAGATGAATATATAAACTATTTAGAAATTCAAAAGGAAAACGGAACTGATTGTCCTGTATTATTTTTACAACACGAAAATGACGCACAGGGCAAAAATGTATATCGCATTCGTCCCAGTCCATTTGACTTGGAAGGTGGATTACCTACCGGCACAACTCTTTCTCAAGATGATATTGATAAATTAGATAGTGCTGTAAAAGTAATTGACTCTACAAGAAATAACTTGCCTTATAATGAAAATCAATACCCTGGCTTTGATTCTCACGGACAACACGTTGGAGAATATACTGAATTAGATGCTATACATGAAAGCACAGGAACAAAAAAAATCAGCGATAATCCAATGGATACTAACTGGGCTGGAACTACATACACACAGCAAATGGTTGAATCCGGTAAATACGAAGGTAATGAAATTAAAAAACCCGTCTATTTTAATCCTAAAACCAAATTTTTACCAAGTGTTCCTTCTGAACATCCTTTACCTAGAGATATGATTTAAAATGAATATAAAATGTATTTTGTATTCATTTATTTAGTTTTTTTAGATTTATTCTTCATTTTTCTTTTTCCTTTTCCTTTTCTCTTACTGTTGATAGGTTTTCCCCCTCTTCTCATATATCTCTCTACTAACAAACTCATAAATGCCTGATTTGTAACTAAACCATCCGCATTCCCAACAACCAATCCTGCACCAAACTCATTTGGTCCTATTAAATTCGTTATTCTATCTAATGCAACCTCTTGATCTTGAAGCGTTGTATAATTTTCACTACTCCTTAATATATTATTTACTGCCCTAAGTCTAGATTCGATATTATCAACAGTACACGGTTCTCTTCTAGAAAGTTGAACTCCACCTTTTCTTATTGTTTTCCTTTTACCGCCTTTTTTCTTTTTTGTAGGATTTTTAGAACTATCATCAGTTGGTTTTCTTTTCCTAGTAGAATTTTTATATATACTTATTAATTCCTTATTTTTATAATCATTTTTTGATAGATTTTTCATTACTTCATATACCATTTCTGGTGGTAATTTTTGTTTTATGTTTGAATTTTCAACATCAATTATACTTGCCGTTTTAGTCCAATTTTTAGCATCTTTTTCTTGCAACTTTTTCATTTTCACCATATGTTTTTTCAAATAATCTGATGTTTCATTAAAAGAATGTAATTGTTCACCTAATACTTGTAAATCGGAAATATATTCATCTATATCATTTTGTAAAATTCTTTGCTCATTCGCAATTTCTTCTATTAAATCATCCATATCTGCAGTTGTATCTATTCCATGTTCTTCTTGATACTGAATAATTGCATCTGGATCTGCTAACATATAAAACTCTTCTAATTCATTCAATATAGCTATAGAATTGGTATTACTATGAATCTCATGTTCCAATCTTTGCATTTCTTCTTCGGTGTTATTATATCCCAATTTTGACATCCACCATAATTGTTCCCCTGTGTCGTCACCTAATAAAGCACCTTTATCAATTAAATATTTAACAATGTTAATTCGTCCTGCTAATGTTGCAAACATTACCATAGTTAGTTTACCTTCATTCGTATCATTTATATTATTTTCTTCCTTACCTAAATAATCATCTATAGCACGTATTATAGTTTTGTTACTTACTTCTTTATAATTTTCCAGTAATTTAGCTATATTATTAATTTCTGGATTAATTGATGGTAACATTCTCTATAAATTAAACAAATATTTTTTTATGTTTTCAATACTCGTTTTGTTTATTTTACGCTGTTTTCCTTTACTTTCATAGCTCAAGTTCTCTAATAATGTTGGATCTTGTTTGATTGCTTCTACAAATTCATAAAAATTATTATACGGTTTCATGATTGCAATTGCTGTTGTAGAACTTATCCCTGGTATCTGACATAAAATAATTTCGCCAATGTTTTCAGGAGTTACATTATCTTTCTTTGTTTTTTTAACAACAGTACAATAATCACTTGATTTTGGTTCGTTTTCAGTTAATTTATTCTCAAGGTTCTCTTTTTCATTATTTGAAAATGTTTTTTGAAATGGAGTTGTTAAGTAGTATGGCACTTTACCTTTGTTAAAATCCTTCTCAATCTTATCAATCATATTTAATAACCATTCGGCCGTTTCTCTTAAATAAGCTGTTCTATGTACACTAAAACCTTTAAAAAAATGCAAAGAAGTCATTGCTGAATGCACTATTTTTTTTTCAATGGGAGCCGTTAATTGAGAAAACGTACCTTCAATCAAATATATTATAGAATGTAATGGAAAACCACTTGAATGTAATAATCTATATGACTGTTCTTCGTATCGTCCATCTTTAATAGATGCCAATAAATCGGAAAATGTCTTCCTTTCGATTAATAATAAGTCAAGGTTCTCATCGGTCTTTATCAGAATATCCCCCAAAGGTAATACTTCTGTAGATAATTGTGCATAACTGGGTGTAGGTTGACTTGATATAATAGAATAACACTGTTCGTATAATCCTTTTTCTCGTTCATCAAAAATAATTTTCATTATTTATCTGTAAAAAATATAATATAAAAATATTATATCGTTTTTGAGTTAATTATTTATCTCATAGAAAATGAAGGTTTACATGATATGAAACTTGGTGTATATCACATAAAATTGATGATTATATGAAATTATTTTCAAATTAATATAAAACACATAATACAAAATGAAGCTATTATTTGAAGTAAATACTACTTTCTCTCAACCTATATTTATATCTGTCAATGATAATATTACATTATGGGATTTTCATAACATATTATCACAACAAATAAATTCTTTTCTTGAAGAATCAGAAACAGATATTATAGATGTGTTTGTTGAAAATGACAAAACAGTAGAATCTATACCTAACACTGATGTATTATTAATTGATTATTTAAATAATAATCCTATATTCTTTCATAAAGAAAACGGTTCTATAGAAAAAAATTTTCATAAAATATTTATTATGGACAGTCAACATTTGAAAACTATTAATAATCAACAAGGTCTTAATACTAAAATATTCAAAAATGTTTTTAATAATATAAAAAAATTTATGCCAACATTATATTTTTAAAAATTTTATATAATACAAAAATATTATATAAATTTTTTTATGACTCCATATCTGTATAGAAATAGGATATCAATTATTTATCTCATAGAATGTAAACCGCCGACAGGACGAGATTGAGATACATTTGTTGTCAAGGGCATCTTTAATACAGATAATCTTTGAGAAGTGTTCTTCATGTGAACGGAAGCGTAAGCATCACGAGCAATAAGATGAGGAAGACCGGCCTTCTTGCTTCCTCCACCTTGGTTTTGGTTGGCAATGCTAGAGATAGATGCTGTTTTTTTTGTTTGAGAATAAACCATTCTTATTATATACTTACTAAATATTTTATTTGTAAAAAATTGATTGTTAAAATATATATAAAAATTATACAACTGTAATAGCAATGAATATTGACGAAGATATTAGAATTGAAAAAAACATAAATGGTGTGGAAACCTATGTTTTTGATCCATACAACCCCCTAAATAAATTAATATCAAAAACTGAAATTGAAAATATTATGGCTAAATATAATGTTCCTTTTCCGTTGCATAACATAGAATTGTATAAACGCGCATTTATCCACAAATCTTATATTCGACGTCCGGAACTTGAAAATAAACAAAATAATATACTTATTGCTGATAAACCCGATGATTGTATTGATTTGTTCACTAAATCAAATGAACGACTTGAATTTGTCGGTGACGGTGTATTGGAATGCATCACAAAATATTATCTATATAGACGATTTCCTAAAGAAAATGAGGGATTTATGACAGAAAAAAAGATTGCTCTTGTTAAAAATGAATCTATTGGTAAAATGGCTTATGAAATGGGATTGCACGAATGGGTTGTCTTATCAAGACACGCTGAAGGTAAACAAATTCGAACCAACTTGAAAAAATTGGGTTGTCTATTTGAATCTTTCATTGGTGCTATGTTTCTTGATTTCAATAAAATTAATATTCACGACGATGACAAATGGTTTGATAATGTATTTGTTTGTGGTCCTGGATTTCAAATGGTCCAAATTTTTGTAGAAAGTGTTTTTGAAAAACACGTTGATTGGATTAGTTTAATTCGTAATGATGATAATTTCAAAAATATATTGCAAGTGAAGATACAAAAAGAATTCAAGGTTACTCCTGAGTATATTGAAGTCAGTGACCATGATACTGACTTGGGATTTCATATGGGTGTTTATTTGTGTCTTGGTCAATATGTTCACGGTCTTAAACATAATGATTCTATACCTATTAATCAATTTAAAACATATACAGACATTCACCAATATATGTCAGAAAACGGCAAAATATTCTTATTTATGGGAGAAGGTAAACATAAAATTAAAAAAAAGGCAGAACAAATTGCCTGTGATGAAGCCATCAGTATATTAAATTCTTTTCAAAACTCATCTAAGTGATGAGGACCACACGTTTCAAACAAATTTATAGGTAAATTATTTCTAATAAACATACATTCTCCTTCTAAGTTCCACTTTACTTGAATTACTTTTATTTCTACTCCGTTCATCCAAGCCTTTTGAACCGCTTTTTTATAGGTTGGGTCTATGTTTGATGGTTGAAAACTTGTTACATCTTCTCTTTCTACTATAAAACATAAAATCGCTCTTGTTTCGCTTGTTTTTGCTATCTCTTCCAATTCTTGAATATGTTTTAGTGCTCTTGGACTTACTACGTCATTACCCGACTTCCTATATCCATCTGGAAAATAAGAAATTTTATCATGGTATTCTTTATTTTCTATTTCGTTTTTAAACTTTTTTCTATCTTTTTTTGGAACATCTACATAATCTGCCAATGGGACATTTTTTACTTCCATTATAAATGGTTTTCCGTAATAATCAATTCCTGTAAAATCAAATCGTGAATTTAATATGGTTGTTTGTCTTGTATATGATCTTATAAAACCTAAACCTAAAACGCAATTTCTTTTTAGTGCATTCTCTGCGATTATTTCTCCTAGTGCTGGATTTATACCTATTATTGTTGTATTTCCATTCTCCTTGTATATACTTAATTCTATACAATGAGAACATTTTGTCTTTGCACTTTCCTTTTTTTTTGATAATAATACTAATGATTCTTTATCTGCAAGACCACAACAACCTAGAGACGGTGAATGTGCCATAATTTGGTCACCATTTTCTAAAATTACGTCTGCTACATAAGGTGTTTTGCAGAACGCGGATGGCCTTTTTAATACAGACCCTGTATATACTTCTTTAATGCTATAAAGTTTCATTTTTTATAAAAAGATCACTTGTTATAAAAATGCTTCAATTTTTCATATATTTGCGTATTAATCTTTTCATGTCATAACATATTTTCAATCTTCTAAGAAAATATTCATTTTGCAACTCTTTTTGCGATGGACGATAGATTTTATAAAAACAATTTCCAGAACTTACTGGAACACTTCTTCCATTAAAATTAAAAATTGCATTTGTTCTACTTGGTGATAATAATAATTGCAAACCTGAATCGTAGGAACGAGTACGTCCGCGCACAAATTGTAATCTTTCGAATATACCAAAAATTCTGTATTCTTTGTCAAAACGAAGATTATTATGTTCATTCCAATTAATTATGACTAAATATTTTTCTCCTGGTATTAATCTCTCAAGTGACAATGGTTTCATTGTGTAATTTAAACATAGAAATTTTTTAATACAAAATAACTTATGTTGGTGTTCCTGGTCTAAGTGCTTTATACTTTGTATCAAATGCTTGTTTTAATTGATCTTGTAATGAACCTGTTTGTCTTATATCATTTGTATTATTTTCTATTTCGGGATTGTTTATTACTGTTGCTATAGTATTTCGTCTTTTTGCTATAGGTTCTGTTTGTTGTATTGGAGGTGGGGGAGGAGTTATAATTGATTCTGTTTTTTTAATAGCTACTTTTTTTTCACCATTTATTTCCTGATTAAAAAGTTCATTTAACGGTAATATAGATTTTATGTTTATATGGGAATATTTTTCTCCGATTTTCTCTATTTTTGATTTATGTTCACAATAATCTTCTATATATTTAGCTTCTAATTCATATTTTTTGGACAATAATTGCAAAAATTGTTCTAATTTTTGATTTTCTTGAGTTAATAATTGAATATCTTTATCATTTTTCAATTTATCTTTTTCAATATGCAATTGATACATCTTATTTTCAATATTTATGTCTTCTTCGTTTAGTTTATCTTTTAATTTTGAAGAAAATGCGTTTATTTCATTCACGGTTTTGTTTAAATTCTCCTTTTTTTCTTCTAATTCTTTTATTTCATTGAAAATTGTATTTTTACCCTCTTCCATAATATATTATTTATATATTTAAATATAATGCAATAGTACGATTATGGAATGGTCACACGGAAAAGATCGCATGGCATCTGTCCTTGAAAGACTACTTGAACCTAAAAAAGAAAAAAAAACATTTTCTCAAAAATTAACCAGTTGCTTTTGCTGTTTTACTGATAAAGATAATGTAAAAACTAATAATAAAAGCGTTCATTTTCGAGATTCTCTTAGTTATGCTGAATAACAAATTTTTTGGGGGTTTTTCTGTTATCTTGTAAAATGGTAACAAATTTTACCCCAAATATATATATTAAAAACTATAACTATAAATGCAGTGAATAATTTAGTATTTACTTAAATAATCATTTGCATATTTTTTGGGTTTTTTTGTTATCTTGTAAAATGGTAACAAATTTTACCCCAAATATATATTCGGCGTTTTTTCTGTCATCATTTACATAATGACATATAAAACGCCAAAAAACGCCGAAATATATATATTTAAAAACTGTCACGTAAAATGCTACAATTTAAGTTATTAAAATTTTATATTTTGACTGCAAAACATAAAATGATGACAATTGATTACAAAAAAACGCCAAATG
>MDSZ01134651.1_pt1 | contig 10081 bp, 5 predicted proteins | sample 811201 | NCBI WGS metagenome assembly MDSZ01 (sample SAMN05326647, study PRJNA326480) | marine metagenome | isolation source: seawater | place: Indian Ocean: North | collected 2010 | reverse complement strand
CTTCAACTGAAACTCGATTCGGGACGTCTTGCAGACTTGACTGAGAAACCGCGAAAACAGTTTCTGCCATAGCATAACATGTTTGCAACATATTTGCTGAGACGCCGAAAGAACTGAAAGATGATAGGAAATTGTCAAAAGACTCAGGTTTACAGACCTCGGAACAACTAATGAAGGCCCGCATGGAGGAAAGATCGTATTTTCTGTCCATCCTATCCTTGGCAAGGGAAAGGTGCTCGAATGCGAAGTTTGGCATCCATGAAAGTGTCCCATTATTTTGCTCAATGACTTCGAACAATGATTCTGGATTGACCACCCAATCAAAGGGGTCTAGGTGTGAAACTGGTATTGCAAAATATGCTGGAACTATCATGCACGCCATCAGCCCCATATCGTGGTACAACGGCAGCCAGGACACGATAGAGTCTGAGTCACTAAGGCCAATTGATGATGAGTACGAGAGCGCGTGTTTTTCTATTGCTTCGAAGGAAAGAGCAACGCCTTTCTTTAGTCCCGTGGTACCCGAACTATGCTGCAGAAGGGCCACCCCGAAATCCTTCATCTCACAGACAGGAATCTCTGTTGCAGGATTATTCAATGATTCCACCACGAGTATGGGAACATCGTTGATGACCAGATTGGAATCTTCCATTTCTTTCAAAACATCACTAGAAGTGATTATTGCTACAGGAGAAATGTGTTCAATTAATTCTTGATGTGATGACCAGTAAATTTCCGAGTCTTGCTTTACTGAGCTGCAAGGCATGAATGATGGGATCTTTCCCGAAAGCATTGTTCCAAAGAAAGAGCCATGCAACCACCTCCCGTGCCTCAGGAATATCAATACCACTCCGGGCTTAATGCCAACAAGAGAGGCCATGACTGCTTGGCAATCGGATTTCAAAGAGTTCCATGTGATGTGCGAATATCCTCCACTTTCAACAACATTGCAGTAAGTTTGGTTTCCAAATTCCTCGAAGTTTGCCAGGATTCTTCGGACAAAACTGGGGTGCTCATCTTTTTCGTTCAACAATATCAGTTGCGTAAGGGTTAGGCATATATCTCATTCGTAATATATGAACACTGTATTGGAACTAGGACGAGTTGGATTCCAAGGCCAGGGAGAATTGGAAATCATTCTCAAAAATTTTCTGGTTCCAAGATATTACATTGAACGCCACATCATTCCAATTCCATGTCTCCTCATCTGTGAAAGTTAATTCGTTGCTAACTGACAAACCGTGACCGGTAGCTTTGCAAACTGCCTCCATGGCAGTCCAAAGAACAAGTTCGTCTGGCGAATCATAAATGTAATTCCCCGAAACATTCACTTGTTCGTTTAGCAAAGATTCGAGGGTTTCTTGCCCTACCTCCCTGCCCAATGGCTCGGCGTCTATACCAATGGAAAAATTGGGGCCTGTTAATACTGCGAAGGTCAATCCAGACGAATGAGAAACACTTGCCGATGCGATAGTTCGACCGTCTTGATGGAGAATCTTCCCCCCCTCCCCTTTGACGATAGAATAGGAATAGGGCCCATTTATCGGAAACAATTGTGAAATATGGCTCTGTAGGGTAAAAATTAGATTGGAGCATTCATTTGGATTTTTTGCGTGATTTCGGTTCCTAGTTGAGAATGGGGGAAATAGGAAAATTGCGGATTCGTTTCCCAAGCTCTTCGAAACAAATGTTTCAACTTCTTCCCAATTTGGAGGTTCGGGTAGGCAGTCGAATTGTTCATCATTAATGATGCTAAAGGACATGCCTGTCCCTCCTATCCGATCTCCTAGAAGTCACAAGATCGAAATTGACCAATAGTGATTGGTCTTTGGTCTCTCCGACTGTCCTGTGTTTTGATTTTTGATGATTGAAACCATCATTTACAGGGGAAAATCCACAATTGAATCCGACCTTCTGAGCGGGATCGAATGGATAGTTATTCTCAACTAGGTAGTTGTGCAGAACTGACTTGTAATTGGCGTTTTTCAGTTCTGGCTTTAGCCACAAGAACTCTTGAACAACTTGGGTGTCCAGAAATGGGTACCTCCCTTCAACGCCATATGAACCGCTTACATGCTCTTCTTTCATCAGATAGGCCCTCTGTGTATTGTCGAAGAAGTTCTTCCAAGGGAAAACTGAGTCCAGGTCTTCCGGGAATAGCCCCCCGATAGTACTATGCCTGAAGTGCTTTATTCCTTCGAAGCCGTAGTCACTGAATACTTCGTCTGCTCCACTTCCAGAGAGGTAAATCAATTGCCCCTCTGATTTGCCAAGTTTACAAATGTGGGACATCCCTATTGCGCCATTGTCATCTGTTAGAACTTGGCCTGATTTTCTGTATTCTACTAATTCTAGAAGTCTAGGCATTTTCTTTTCCAACAAGGCCTTTTCATTCCTCAATACTCTAACTCTGTCAGTTGTTTGAGGGTCATTGAGTTCTCGATATATGGGCTCTAGGCCATCCAACTCTAGACAAATATCGCCATAGCGCTCCTCTTCCATTCTCAGCAAGTCCATCTCACCATTATCAATTCTGAGTGAGTACTCTTCGCAGCACCCCTTGAGATGCCCCCTGGCATCAAGAAATTCATCTCTGCTCAATTCAATTAGCCTTGGATCTGTAGTTCTCCCTATTCTTTCATTGATTGTTAGTTCATTCTCTGACCCAATGATGCTGTATGCAGTGAATGGTATCTGTTGCCTTTCTAGTTCACAGGCAATTGCGCCGCTATCATAACCAGAGCTTAGACCAATGAATATCCCGTGTTTGATGTTTCTTGTTCTTTTTTCAATTGAGTCAGCGAAGGCTTTGTTCCAGTCATCATAGTTGTCTTTGTGTTGTTCGAGATCGAAAGTGAAAACGTCCTTTCGTTCAATCTTATCCATTGTTGATAGACGGAAAATATACGTTGAGTTTGCTTCAATCTGAATTGGATCCTGAAAATTGACCCTCTCTAGGCATGACTTGTAAGAAGATAGGCCCCAATCGTCATCCTCTAATGCGAACCATAGTGGTTTCATTGAGAAGACATCTGTAGAAAATAGCAGCGTGTCTGAGTTTATGTCGACGACGGCTAAGGCGAATTCCCCGTCCAGTTTTTTTACGAATTCCGTTCCGAATTTCTCATAGAGTGGTAGGATGCACTCCCCATCTGAAGAGAAATTTCCGAAATCCTGGAAATTGTATATCTCGCCATTGAAGAATGCGATCCTAGATTCGTCTTCACTAACGAATGGTTGAGGAGTAGGGGGCCCAGTCATAGAAAGTAAGGTGTGAACAAAATTTAGCCCTTCGATATGTACAGTATTTGTCTGATCCGGGCCTCTAAATTTTAGATATTCAATGATAGTTGCAAGGTCTTCAATCCCCCGGGTGGTTAGAAGGATGCCACACATCCATCATTCGTTACATGGCTGGTATTTAATTCTAAATTGGAAAAGGGTGTGGAGTTAATAATGAATATAACGCAATAGGTGTGCGCGGAATCATAGGCGAGGATAATGGCTGAGGGTGCGGACAGACATAGGATTCGCAAGGCCATGGAAGAGAGGGACTATGTCCTTGTGAATTCAATGCTCTCTGAAAAGAAGAAGGTCGGAGCGGCTGATTATGAGATTTGGATTAGATCCCTTTTCATGGATGGGGATTATGAGGGGTGTTTGGAGAAATGCAAGTTTTTGCTATCCATTGATGGGGAGAATTGGCAAGCAAAGATTTTCTCGGCAAGAAGTAAATACTCCATGGGGGACTTGGAAAGAAGTCTAGAGGAATATAAGATTCTAAATCGAGATTTTCCAAATGAGGCGGAACCATATATTTTCATTATTCGGAATTTGTACAACAACGAGAAATTCAGATACTCTCTATCTCTGGCCGAAGAACTTCTGACAATCGAGCCTGACAATCGAGAAGGGCTATTATTTAGGGCTAGGATTTTCCATCAAGAAGGCCAAATTGAAATGGCGCTAGAAGCATATTACAAATTGGTTGAGTATTATCCCGAGCATCTAGAAGGGAACTCTAGGATCGGGCAACTCCATTATGAATTGAGGAAATTCGAAAAATCCAAGAGTTTTCTTCTTAAGGCGTTAGAAATTGATGATGAGTACCGTCCAGCAAGAAGACTAATTGGTTTGTGTCTGGATAAATTGGGGGAAAGCGAGGAAGCCCTAACGTGGCTACTTAAGGAGGCAGAAAGGGAACCGCACGTGGTTTCAAACTGGGAGAAAGCGATCGACGTACACCTGCGAACGAGTAATGACGAGGCCGCTCAAGATTTGGTCAGGATAGCGGCTAGTACAGTGGAAGACCCCATTGAATCAGCATCCCTATTCTATTCATTAGCTAGAAGCATCAATTGGAGAAAGGGGGTTGAAGAAGCCACAAGCAAGCTTGAAAGGGATGGTAAAAATGACTTCAAATTTTGCAAGTTAATGTTCTCAAAATCAATTGAAGTGGGCAGCATTTCTGATGCATATGTGAATCTTGAGAAGATGAGTTTCGCTGAGAATAAAAATTTAGATCTGTTTGAGAAGAGCAAGGAGGATTTGGACAGAATTCTTGAACTCACAGATACGTCTATGGAAGATTTAAGGGAGAAAATAGAACTTGGAGAAGAGGTTCACGTTTCAGAGCTCGCAGTAAGTAAAATTATTAAAATTTCCAAGGATAAGAAATCGAGGAAACCTAGAAACAGGGGCCTCAAAATCATGCACGTAAGTTCTTCAATGGGCAGGGGAGGGGCAGAAAGACAATTGATCAATTGCATCAAGGGCATGAGTAAGGAGGCTGGTGTTAGCAGCGTCTCTTTGTGCACATACGAGAAACAGGGTGCAGATTCTTTGATGGGCGAAATCGAAGAAATTGGAATAGATGTCTACGAATATGGGGAGAAAAGAGATTTCTCTCAGGAAATAAAGGAGTTGGGGATCTCAAATTTAGAAGACCTTCTTGGCCTACTGCCCTCAAGATTTGCACAGGACTTCGTGCAATTATACTCCATATTCATCAGGAATAGGCCCGGCATAGTCCACTCATGGCAAGACGGCACTAACATCGTAGCTGGGCTAGCAGCACTAGTTGCTAGGGTTCCAACCGTGATAATGTTCGGACGATCAATGAGGCCAGATGCCAAAACTATGGCTCATGTGAGAAACAGGCCCTATCTCAGAGGGGGCTATATTGGACTATTAGATGACCCTAGAGTTTGCCTATGTCTAAACTCCCATAGAGGGAAAGTCAGTTATGCCAAATGGCTTGGAAAATCAGAAGAAGATTTGTATGTACTGCACAATGGACTAGACATTTCCTCCATGAGAAAGAAAACTGACGATGATGGCATCAGGGGTTTTTTGGAAAATTATCAGATTCCTGATGATGCCAATGTTGTCGGCGGGGTTTTCAGATTTGTTAGAGAGAAGAGGTTGTCCTTGTGGATCGAATCGGCATTCAAAACAATCGAAAATAGAGAAGGTGTATTCTTCATAGCAGTTGGAGATGGTCCTGAGAGGGATAGGGTCCTAGAAATGGTAAAAAATTCCTCGTACAAAGACAAGATTTTGTTTCCTGGAAAATCCAGTTCTGTGAGTTCTTGGTTAGAAATTTTCGACTTGTTCCTTCTTACATCAGAAATAGAGGGATTGCCAAATGTACTAATCGAAGCACAGGGGCATGGAATTCCAGTGCTGTCCACAAGAGCTGGTGGTGCTGAAGACACTTTCAAGAATTTTGACAGTGGCGTGCTATTGATAGACGAAGATTCGAGATCTATCGCAGAACAAATCTGCATCTGTCTAGATGATTATTCTTGGAGGAACCGAGCGAAGGAAAAAGCAGTGGTTTTCTCGGAAGAAAGGTTCTCCATAGAAGGGATGATACAAAATCTAGAAACATTATACTTGGGCAGAGTCAATCGAGACATGGATAGATGGAAGGATAATGCGAACTTATTTTCAAGAATACTAGCAACTGTGGGGATGGAATAAATTGGCAAGAGTTTTGGTTACCGGCGGTACGGGTTTCATTGGCTCACATATCTGCGATAGATTGATTGAATTGGGCCATGAAGTAGTATGCTTCGACAATATGCTTACAAGCGATGCGACCAATATCGAGCACCTTATTGGAGTGAGTGGCTTCACCTTCATTGAAGGAGACATTCGGGATATTGAGGTCGTGTCTTCTGCGATTAGGGGTTGCACCCACGTATGTCACCAAGCCGCTTTAGGCTCGGTACCAAGATCTATTGAAGACCCTGTAAGAACAAATGATATCAATCTAGTCGGGGGGCTAAATATTCTTGTTTCCGCTCTAGAAAATGAAATTGAGAGATTTGTCTTTGCTTCGAGTTCTTCGGTTTATGGAGATGATCTCGAGCTTCCAAAAATTGAGAGTCGGACTGGTAGAGAATTATCCCCATATGCAGTTTCAAAGTCGGCATTTGAGAGTTACGCGAGTGTTTTCCATACCGTACACGGAATTGAGACAATTGGGCTCAGATACTTCAACGTCTTCGGGCCTCGTCAATCACCTGATGGCCCATATGCAGCCGTGATTCCAAAGTTTTTGCAGTCTATTTCAGAAGGTAAATCCCCCAAGATCTTCGGTGATGGTAAACAGACAAGGGACTTCACGTATGTCAAGAACGTTGTTCACGCAAATGAAATCGCTTTGTTTGGAGGTGATTCTAGAGCCTTTGGAGAATGCTACAATGTCGCCTGTGGCGAAACCGTGTCAATAGCCTCACTATACAATATGCTAAGGGATTCATTTATTGAAAAAACGGGCACTATAATCGAATTGGAGCCAGAATTTGTTTCCAAGAGACCTGGTGACATCAAAGATTCACTTGCCAATCTGGATAAGATAGAAAATTACCTAGGTTACAAACCAGAAGTATCTGTGGAAGAGGGGATAGAAGAGACGGTCTCTTGGTTTATTCGAAAAATTGAAACTGGAGAAATTTGATGCGGTTGGAAGTAAAATATCCAGATACTAACGAGATCTGTCTGATATTTCATTTGGAAGATGACGACATCCCCAAACCTTCGGAAAAATTCTCAATAGGGGAGAAAAGAACCAAAATAAACGTGAATTTTCACAATATTTCGGAAGTCCATGTTGATTTAATTACGCTTAGTTCAATTCTAATCTGCAATCCATTTGTTGGGAAGAGGCTGAGTCTTCCGTTCAATCCCAGCCAGAAATTCATGGAGGCGGCAAATGGGACGCTTTCAAGATACAAACTATTTGCTAGAGAAGACCTTCCTCCCTCCCCCCCTAGGGAAGTTATTAGGAATGGGAGACCGGGATTAGCGTTCAGCGGTGGAGTTGACTCTACGGCTGCATTGAGTGTAATGCCTGGCAGCACAATACCCATATTCATGGATCGCCCAATAAGGAAGGGTTCTTTGTACAATCCAGAAGCAGCTCACCAATCATGTAAATTACTTACAGAATTGGGCTATGATGTCCATAGAGTTGAGTGCGACTTAGAGTATGTTAGAGACCCCGTGGGTTTCCCAACCGATGTTGCAAACGCAGTTCCAGCAATTTTACTCTCCGATGAGTTGGGTTTGTCATCAATTTCATTCGGGACCGTATTAGAATCAGCATTTGGAACGGGTCACGAGCACTATAGGAACTATACAAAAGGCAGCCATTGGAATTTTTTTGGAACACTGTTCGAAGCCGCGGGGATACAGATGTCTTTGCCGATTGCAGGAGTTAGTGAGGTTGGTACTTCAATTATTGCTCACCGATCACCAGTCGGAATGGCTGCTCAATCATGCATAAGAGGAACATGGGGCAGCCCATGTATGAGTTGCTGGAAATGCTTCAGAAAGGGGCTTCTAAGCCTGGCACTAGGGCAAATAAAATATGATAAGAAAGAGTTTGATAAGCTATTAAAATCGAATGAAGTGCGAACAAAGTTATCTGAACTTCCAATTAGCCATGAAGATGTAATCGCATATTCAATTCATCGAATAGACAGGAGTCAAAGAGCCGAGTTCGAGATTCTCGGCGATAGGGTCGAGGATCTGGGGAGATTAAATCTACTTTCGAAGTGGTACTCCCCATCCGATGAGTTGATTCCGGATAATTGGAGGCACTCTTGCAGAGAGAAGATTCTTAGATACTTGAGAAAAATGAATTTCAGAGAGGAGAAAATCATAGAGGAATGGGACATGGATGAATTCTTGTTGTCGGAAAAGGCGACAAAAGGGCAAAAAAACCTGATTTCTGCTTGGTCGTGATTCCCTAAGTCCGTGGAAGTTGTTCAATGATCCATTTTGCGGCTTGAATTGATCCGTTCTCCCTCTGAAGAAGTGCGGCATTCCCACTCATCAGTTCACGAACTTCTGGTTCCACTATCCTTTCCAATGCGGCTCTAATCTTCCTACGACTCCGACTTTCTAGCACCACCATGCATCCCGCCTCTCTAGCTACCTTTGCCCTAGCCAATTGATCATCCCTTCCTGTACTAAGATTCGGGAAACATAGTGTTGGGAGGCTAGATTGGACTGCTTCATGGAAAGAATTGTATCCAGCAGCCATTATTGCAAAGTCAAACTCCTTGAAAAATAGAGAATTGGGGTAATCCCTAAGAGTCCTCATTCGTTCAAGGTCGAATGAGTGCCTTTCTCCCAATATCGACTCTCCATAAACTGTGAAAACGTGGGGGTGCTCATTCAATGCTTCCAGTGTGAACCTAAGCTCCGAGTTGATATTGTTTATCTTCCCTGCACCTAGTTGGACGTAGGCCAGAAGGGCTTCATCTGGAATTCCCATTCTCTTCCTCAGTTTCCCAGTGTTCTCTATATCTTCAGAATCAAAAAGAGTAATTGGGTTGCAACGGACAATTGGGATTCCGCTGTCAATCTCATCTTCATCAAAGTCTGCAACGCTGTCCCCCGGTTTGATCACTGCATCGAAAAATGAGAGAGAATCTGAAGGGATTGCCTTGGAGCCTTCCTTTATTGATCCCCTTCTGAGCCAGATACGGAGCATTTTCTGGTGTGACTTGAGGGAATTTAGCATCCCCCTGTAGGGATATGCGCCATCAAAAATGAAGGCGCTAGGGCGATGCAATGTGAATATCATCGATAGAACCTCTTCTGCAATCGCATTCCATTCACGGGGTTCCATATCCTCGAATCTATACCTCCCTGGGATGTGATATGCAGGAAAACCTTCTTCCTCAAGAATGTGCAAAGTTGGCATCGTGGTGAAGAAGACTATTTCCAATTCCGGATCCAAATTCCTCAGGCGCCTGGCGAGGGAAAGAAGTCTGGTGAAATGGCCGAAACCAACACCATTGGTAGGGAACAAAACGACACTTCTGCGGTTGGGCGAAAGTTGCATCAAGGGAGAGCCCGGCATCTCTTCGGGGACTTCGATGACTTGATTACGTTCCCTAATCAGATTAAATGCCAACTTAGTCAACGAGAAAGGGAGTAGGGGGATCCTCCAAGGTTTTCTATATGTATCAATTAGATGCCGTCCGACTTTGTAGGATGATGAGTTCCGCAATCTAAATACCTCCCTTCGATACTTGTAAACATCGAACTCTTCCCTTTCCAAGGGGACAAAAGATTGGGGAGAGGGGACTCCGGGGCCACTTCGTATAGTGTCAGGAATCAAGATTGCTATCTCTTCTGGTAAATTCTCGTGAAGGCCAAGTGCACGGATTGCCTCATCTCTTTCCTCACCAGAGGATCTTTTGATTGCTATGGCTATTTCGGAAAATAGATTCCTCCCCCCTGGGGATGAGTCCATGCGGTTAGCGATTTTGAAAGCCTCAAGAATTTCGCCAGATTTAACCTCCGCTTCAAAATGATTGATTTCGTGGTCCCTAAGTTTCCAACCCCTCTTCACGGCTTTCCTGTACAATCTAGAAGCAAGTTCGAACTTTCGTAATCGCAAGGCACTTCTTGCTGCAACATCTAGGCCAATCCTATCGCGGAAAAGGAGATATGAAATCCTACCATTTCTAAGGGATGCAGAGAATTTTTTTCGATTATATAGAGACCTGAACCTTCTTCGATATCGAGTTCTGGGCCAAGAAAGCAAACCCATATG
>MDSZ01036712.1_pt1 | contig 10081 bp, 5 predicted proteins | sample 811201 | NCBI WGS metagenome assembly MDSZ01 (sample SAMN05326647, study PRJNA326480) | marine metagenome | isolation source: seawater | place: Indian Ocean: North | collected 2010 | reverse complement strand
CGCTCATATTCCTCAAGAAGCTTGGGATCGGAATAAATTTGCGCCTCCTGATCTAAAGGAGAAACCTTCTCACTCGCTTGACCAAAAAGATTCGAGGATGGGAAAGGCAACTCGACGCGACCCAAGTCATGTGATTGTCGAACCAACCGGGCAAGTGGTTTGTCTCCATGTTGAGGAAGTAAGCTTTCCTCATCATTATCCAAAAAAGCCTGAAATTCGCGATCACTCGCACGGGGAACGGATGCTGGGTTGACCACGAGATCGCGGATCTCAGAGCCACCGGTACGGTCGACAGGATCCGATTGATCGGCTACCAACTCTTCAGGACCCTCTATGGCAATCTCATGAATTTTTTGGGATATAAACAAGTTTTTCTTAATCAATGGCTTGGGCTTTTTGAATAAAAGAGGGTCGTCTATCAATTGCTCCAGAGTAAGCAAGTCCCGGTTACCATAGTCCAGCCAATGATAAAGGGACTCCCTGCGTGGATAAATTATTGGCATAAAACCCCGTTTCTTTGCCAACTCCACAATCATGGCTCCATTCAACTCCTCAAACCGGATAGGGGGCGTCAGATAGGTGAAGGAGGATTCCTCGAGGGAAAAATCGAACTCGAACGCACTTGCTTCTTGCTCGGGAAAAGAAGCATTGAATATGAGCAAAAGGGCGATGAATTTCTTCATGTGAGGAGGTGTATTTATGTAATTATGGGAAAATTATTGAAATTTGCAAAGGATTTTATTCTTGAAAGAATCTGTATAAAATATTTTTTGGTGTACTTTGCACAAATACCCCAATCTGCTTCGCCTTATGGCGATGGAAAATTGATTACGAATTCGAAAACTCATTTCAACTTTGCAATCCACAACCAACCATACTCCTCAATATGACAGATGATACTCATCCCGACGTAATGATAGAGACCGAAGCGCTCAGCAAATACTACGGCGATTTTATTGCTGTGGAAAACCTTACCTTCAGCGTACGCAAAGGTGAAATCGTTGCCTTTCTCGGACCAAACGGAGCGGGCAAGAGCACGACCATGAAGATGTTGACCGGTTACTTGGCCCCTTCGGCAGGAACGGCCAAGGTTTGCGGCATGGAAGTTGCCCAAAACCGAGACGAAGTTGCCAACAGAATAGGTTATTTGCCCGAGAACGGTCCGCTCTATGAGGAAATGACTCCTCTTTCTCTGCTCAATTTCTTTGCGGACGCCCGCAGCATGGCATCCGCAAGGAAGAGCGAGAGGATTGATCAGGTCATCCAGCAATGCGCTCTGCAAACGGTGTTAAGCAAACCAATCGGCAAACTCTCGCGCGGGTTTCGCCAAAGAGTGGGGATGGCAAACGTCCTTCTCCACGAACCCGAAGTTCTGATCATGGACGAACCGACCGCCGGTTTGGATCCGAATCAAGTCCTGGAGGTTAGAAAAACCATCAAGGGGCTGGGCAAGACAATACTCTTGTCCACGCACATTTTGCAGGAAGTTCCGCAGGTGGCCGACCGGATCATTCTAATCAATCAGGGAAGATTGATCTTTCAAGGCACTCCTGAAGAATTGAAGGACGAACCATCTTTGGACGGTTGGTTTAATCGTCAGACAATGGATGCCGCCTAATCAATTCTATCTAAATTTCAATCCAAAACCTACTTAGACATGAACGTGCAAGCCATTATCGCCGTTTTCAAACGCAACCTAGCCTCCTACTTCGGTAGCCCAAGCGGTTACGTCTTCATCTGCGCCTTTCTCGTGGCAAGTGGAGTCGCCGCATTCTGCACCGATGATTTCTTTGATTCGAATCTCGCCAACCTCGATCAATTGAACGAATGGCTTCCAAGTATTCTTCTTGGCTTCATTCCTGCCATTACAATGAGCGTCTGGGCTGACGAGCGCCGTCAAGGAACGGATGAACTTCTACTGACCCTGCCGGGAAGCGACTTGGACGTAGTGCTGGGCAAATACTTTGCCGCGGTGGCCATTTTCTCCGTCTCCCTGATCGTATCGCTGGGAGCAAACTTCATAGTTCTCAAACAATTGGGAAACCCTGATTTCGGGCTTCTTTTTTCAACCTACGTAGGGTACTGGTTCGTAGGCCTGACCATGCTTGCAATTGGTATGGTCGCTTCCTTCCTGACGGCAAACCTGACCGTTGCCTTCGTTTTGGGTGTTGCCTTCAATGCCCCCATTACCTTGATCCCCGATTCCGAATGGGGAATCACGGCAAACTTTCTTGATTTCACCAGAGGCATCATCAGTTTTTCGGGAATCGTCTTCTTCGTTGGCATGTCCGCAGCCATGCTCTACCTCTGCTCGATTCTCATCGGGCGACGCCATTGGGTAGGCAGCCAAGACGGCCCGGGGAAAACCCTGCACTTCCTCCTTCGGGTAGTTGCCGCACTCGTAATCGCTTTTTCTTTCACTTTCTTTGCACGCAACCATGACTTTTTTCGGATTGATGCAACTGAGGAACAGTTAAGCCACTTGTCTGACGGTTCCATTGCCATTCTCAAGGAAATCGACGAGGATTTCAAAAAATCGTCAGCGATAAGAAGTGCCATGAGTGCCGATACCCCACCACCCCGCCCGATTCAGATCGATGCGTTCGTATCCCCGGCAGACACCATGCCCAAGCAATACGTGCAGACTCGGATCAACTTGCTTACCGCACTGCGGGAGATTGACCGGCAAAACAAGAACATACTGGTTGACGTCCATGTCATTTCCCCGGAGGACCCGGCCGCCGCAACAGCCGAGAAATATGGTATCGCCAATCAAAACGGGGTTAGCCCGCCCCTCATGGTTGAGGAGTCGGAAGGCAGTTTCGTACCTTGGCAAAAGGATCTTTATCTCGGAGTCGTCTTCAAGGGGCAAAACGAACACAAGACCATTCCCTTCCTTTATAGTGGTTTGCCTGCAGAATACGAAATCATGAGAACCCTGAATTCGGTCAGAAACCTGCCAATAATCGATCTCATGAGTTCCAAGAAAAAGCTTGGCGTATTCATGACGGACGCCCCAGTCATGGGGACTCCGGGTAATATGATGATGGGCATGAGCTTAGGGGGAGGAGCACCTGCCTGGGAAGTTATAACCGAACTTAGAAAACAATATGACGTTCAGGAAGTCACTGGAGGCAGCATCAAGAAGGGCGATTACGACGTGCTTTTGGTTGTACAGCCTTCCACCTTGGACGATGCAAAAATGGACGATCTCGTCGCCGCAATTAAGGCAGGTATCCCGACCGCCATCTTTGAAGACCCCCTTCCCTTGCTTCAAGGTCCGACCGGCACTTACGAAGCGCGCCGAAGCGATCAACAAGGCGGTCCAGGGCAACCTCCACCCACTCCCCCGCAGAAAGGAGACCTGAATAAGCTTTGGGGTCTGCTGGGCGTTCACTTCAACGTCGACCCGAAGGAACGCTTGGCGACTATCCGCAAGGAACTCGAAAGCTTGTCAAAGATAGCGACCTTCAACCTCGCCCCTCTTCGTGGGAGGGTGCCCGAGATAGCCTCCTTCTTTTCAGCCCTTGACTCTCTCATCCAAAAGGGAAATGAGTTCGATGCTCGCCTCAAGGCAAACTCCTCCCTTACCGCAAGCGATTGGGACAGTTTGAAGCTTTCGAGCCTAAGAACTTCATTGGAAGGTCTCGATTACAGCAACCCCTACCGCAGAAGCATCGAGGAACAAATCATTTCTCCGGCTGAGAACCGGGTAAACGGATTGGGCAAGCGCGTCTTGCGGGATCCCTTCAACCCCATCCGCGAAATACCGCGCTCCAAGCAATTCCTCGACGAATTCGTTTACGTGGGAGGGTATCCCAATTCTTTCGATCAATCGAACCCGGCGACTTCTGAGTTGCAAATCTGCCTCTTTACCTGCCCGGGAAGCTTGTACCAAAGCGGGAAAGGTTCACTTACCTATACCCCTTTGCTCAAGACCAGGGGAGGAAAACTCAGTGGAACGACTAGCCTTGACAACTTCTGGACCGGCGGGGTTTTCGGTCCGCGCAGCGTTAACCCTGAGCGCACGACGCATCCGGGAACCGGAAAGCAGGAAACCATTGCGGCCGCGATATCGGGCTCTGTGAAGGACGGAAACAAGTCTTCCGACCTGAACGTCATTTTGGTCGCTGACGTCGACGTATTGACCAACGCTTTCTACGACATCCGTAGCAATCCCCACCAATTTCCTGCAAAATTGGACAACGTCACCCTTTCTCTCAACCTCATCGACCACCTTTCCAAGGAAGAACGCTTGCTCGAAATCAGAAATCGTCGACGCCTCCATCGTACCTTGGAAGAGTTTGAGAATAGCATAGAGGAAGCGAGAGGCGTGGCATCGGAAACGATTGCCAAGGCCAAGGACTCCATGGATCAGATCATAAGCGAGGAACGGCTTAAGTTGAACGAGGCTCTTGCAGGTGTACAGCAAAACCAAGGAGCGATGACTCAGGGTCAGTTCATGCAGGTTCTTCAAACCGAGGGAGCAAAACTCCAAAAGAACCTCGAGAGAAGGCAACGGGAACTGGAAAAGGAAACGAATGCCAAAATCAAGGAAGCCGAACTTAACCGAGACATCCTCATCCGCGCGATGGAAGGAAAAGTTCAACTTATGTCGGTACTTCTTCCCCCAATCCCCCTCCTTATCATTGCAATCGCAGTTTTCTTCCGAAAAAAATCCGCCGAAATTCAAGGAGCGACCGCATCCCGCGTTCGCTCCTGAAGACAACCCGTATATTCAATCTTTCATCAGACCGACAGAGACTCATGAACGAAATAAACAAAACCCTCGTCTTTTCCGGACTCGCCGGGGCTTTCGTAGCCCTCGCCTTCTTTACTTCTCCACAACCAAGCGATGTTGCCAGCAAACAAAGCAGGATGGGGCAGGCCCTTTTCGAAACCTTCGAATCGACTCAAGCAACGGGAATCGAAATTGTCGAAATCGACGAGGAAGAACTCGAGGCCAAATCGATAGAAGTCGTCAAAACCGACAAGGGTTGGTTCATAAGGAGAGCCGGACGACCGGATTATCCGGCCAATGCCGACAACCAGGTCAAGGACGTCTCCACCATTCTGTTTGACCTGAGCATTCTTGACACCGCCAGCGAAGCGGCGGGTGAGCACAAGGACTTTGGGGTCCTCGACCCGAGCAAGGCTCAGCCCGGAGACAAGGGAGTGGGCAAGATGATTGCCCTCAAAAATTCTTCCGGATCCAACTTGGCTCAGCTAATAATAGGCCGACCCGTAGAAGGGCTTGGAAACGTCCATTACGTAAGGAAACCCTCTGAAAACAACGTTTACACGGCTGAGCTCCAAAACGTAAATGACGTCACGACCAAGTTTGTGGACTGGGTTGAAAAGGATTTCCTCGATCTGGACAAGTTTAAAGTCAAGCGCGTGACCTTGGATAATTACGAGGTTAACTTGGCCCAAGGGCAACTGAACCGCAGTACTCCCCCTTTCGTTTTTGACTACGAGAATTCAGAATGGAAGCTCTCCGGCACCGCCCTGACTGACAAAGAGGAACTGAACAAGGACAGGTTGGACGAGATGAGGGATTCCTTTGACGACCTTGAGATCATCGATGTCGAACGAAAGCCTGAAATCCTCATTAACAACCTCAAGCAAGGTAACGAATTCTTCTCAAACTTGAAGGATGCAAAGAATCAAGCAGTCGTACAATCCATTCAGCAAAAAGGCTTCTACACCGTCGCCGTCAAAAACCCGGCTGGGGAAGTGTTCCCGAAAGTGGTCTCCAACAAAGGAGAAATTCTAGTCGGGATGGAAGATGGCGTCGAATACGTCCTTCGCTTCGGAGAAACCTATCGTGGAACGGAAAATGAAGAGAATGCAACGGGTGACAGTCGTTACATTTACGCCTTTGCCCAGCTTAACGAAAGCCTGATCGATCCTCCTTCTCTTGAGGCCGTACCCGAACCGTTGACCGAACCGGCGACCGAGGCGAATGCAAGCGCCCCTTCCGATTCGAACGCAACGGATGGCGAAAAAGGAGATGAGGGAGAAAAAGGCGAAGCCACTCCCAAAAAGAGCATTGATGAAAGTTTGCCAAAATTGGATGAGGATAGCAAACCGCCCGCATTGACTCCTCCCGGTCCTCCGCCAAACTTCACCCCGCCCTCGGCTCCTCCAGGCGCTCCACCTGAACTTAAAGATGCCCCTCCCCTTACTTTCGCGCAAAAGAAGGCAAGCAGGGATGCGGAGATCGCAAGAATCAAAGCCTCCAATGCAAACAAGCAAAGAGAGTTTCGGGAAAAAGTTAAAAAGGCCCAGGAACGGGTGAAGGAACTGAACGAAAACTTGGCCGGTTGGTACTACGTGATTTCAAACGACGTGTACGATAAAATCCGTTTGGACAGGGAGGATTTCGTAAAGACCAAGGAGGTGCAAGAAGGCGACAAACCTGAAGAGGTTCGAGCTTCCCACATTCTCATTTCCTTCAAGGGCGCTGATCGCGCCGACGCAGACGTCACCCGGACAAAGGAAGAGGCAAAGGCGGAAGCCGAAAGAATCCGCAAGCTAATCGTTGACGAAGGAAAAGGCTTTGCCGAAATGGCGAGGGAACACTCGAATGGTCCGAGCAAGACCAAGGGGGGTGACTTGGGCAAGTTCAAGTTCGAAGTAATGGCTCCCCCTTTCTCAAAGGCGGCTTTTGCTCTTGAAGTCGACGCCATCTCAGAGGTCGTGGAAACCGGTTTCGGATTCCATGTCATCAAGAGAACCGAATAGGCCATTTGCGACTGACTTTAAAAGAAAGCCCGTCCGCCTGATTAGTAAGGCAGACGGGCTTTTTCCTTTCAAGGGTCGGATCAAGTCGATATTGTGCATGATATGCCACTCTCCTTTCTGAAAAAGAGGAAAAGTCCGCTTTGGGACAGGATTCATTCGGATGACGCCACCCGTCTTCGCCTGAAATACGATACCTATTACCATATTTTCGAGGAGCAGGATGGTACGCGCGTGGTCAAAGACGGAAAGGAGTTCATCATGCTTTCCAGTAATGACTACCTAGGCCTGACTCATCACCCGAAAATCAAGGAGGCGGGAAAAAAGGCACTGGAAAAATGGGGAAGTAGCACGACGGGAGCCCGACTAGCCAATGGTGGCCGGGTCTTCCACAGGGAACTCGAAGAGAAGATGGCTGCGTTTCTCGGTAAAGAGGCTTGCCATGTCTTTTCTGCCGGGTACCTGGCATGCGCCTCCGCAGTAACTGGTTTTTCCGACCGCAAGGACGTACTCTTCGCAGACAAAAATCTCCATTCCTCCCTTTGGAGCGGAATTAAGTTGAGTGGAGCCCGTTGCGAGCGATTTGCCCATAACAACCCGGATCATCTTCGCGAAATATTGGAATACGAAGACGATTCCGCAGAAAAGATCTTTGTGCTGGAAGGCGTCTACTCGATGGAGGGACACATCGCCAAACTGCCTGAATTCGGAAAATTGGCAGAGGAATTCAAAGCTTTTGTAGTGATGGACGATGCCCATGGATTCGGAGTGCTCGGAAACGAGGGTCGAGGGACTGCCGATCACTTCGGGATGACCGACCAAGTGGACGTGTTATGCGGAAGCTTCTCCAAATCCCTCGCCGGGGCAGGTGGCTTCGTAGCATCCACGCAGGAGGCCATTGACTACATGAGGAGTCACTCGAAGCAGACTATTTTTTCGGCCGCCCTCTCCCCCACTTCCTGCGCTTGCGCCCAAGCCGCGCTTGAAGTCATGCAGGAGGAACCGCAGCATCGTGAACGCCTCCACAAAAACCTCGAGCGCTATCGTTCCATTCTTTACGGATTGGAACTCGACACTTGGGAAAGCGAAACACCGGCGATTCCGATCGTTTTGGGAGAAAAGGAAAAGGTCTACTACTTTTGGAAAGCCCTCCTCGAGAAGGGCATTTATGCCATTATCTCGATCGCCCCAGGCGTACCTCCCGGAAAGGACTTGATCCGTACCGCGATATCAGCCGGGCATACCGAGGAGGATTTGGACAGGATCGAGGAAGCCTTGGTTTACGCCAAATCAAAGATATAGACCCCATAAAAGTGGGAAGAACATTCATCGACGTCACCCAATCCTGTCGATCCTCGAACAACTCGGGGATTCAAGTTGTAACGCGTAATCTTTTTCGGGAAATCGATTCCGTTCACAATGCGATTCCCATGATATGGGACGACCGCTTGCGCAGGTACGCTCAGTTAAGTCCGACTGAGAAGAAGAACCTACTCAATCCCTTTTCCAAAGGCTACAAACCGAAAGCTCGGCCAAACAAACAGGAGAATCCATTCTACAAGGAATTGCTTTCCTCCATGCTCAGATTAAGGAAGCTCATATCCTTGAACAAGAAACCGGAGGAGGAGGATCTCGTCCTCTTTCCCGAAGTTTTCCGAGACAACCGGGTCTTTTGCCTGCCAACCTTGCTCCATCCGGAACTTGGAAAGGCGGGCATTTTCTACGATGCGAACGTCTTGCGTAACCCGGAAGGCACTCCTTCGGCACGGGTTCGCAATTTTCAAGCCTATCTGGATTTTCTCTCTGGATGTGACGCAATTTCCTGCATTTCCGAGGAGTCCCGAGAAGCATTCGAGAGACATGCCTTAAAACCAGTTGGTCCTAGAAAGATTGGAGTCCATCACCTGCCCGTCGAGAAACCGGTTTCCACTCCCTCTCTACCATTGAGCGATCCGCCTCTTATTCTTTGCGTTTCGACCCTCGGTTACAACAAGAACCACCTGACGTTACTCGAAGCGGTTGAAAAACTCTGGTCCGATGGCATGCAGTTCGAACTCGAATTGGTTGGGCAAGCGGATCCTTCCTGGACACCCAAGGTGCTGAAGGTTCTTGACGGACTAATCAGCAGGCACAGGCCCGTCAAGTGGTTACAACACGTGGATCAAGAAACTCTAGAGGAAAAGTACGCCAGTTGTTCTTTTACCGCGTACCCCTCACTATACGAAGGATTCGGTTTGCCCGTCTTAGAGAGCTTGATTCGCGGAAAACCTTGTATTTGTGGTAAGAATGGGGCATTGGGGGAGGTTTCCCGTGGCGGGGGTTGCATGGTAGTCGAGAATCAGGGAGATCCTGATCTGCTGAAAAATGCAATCCGCCGAGTCCTTTCGGATGATACTCTCCGCCAAAACCTTTGTAAGGAAGCTCAAAAAAGAGATTTTGGGAATTGGAAGAGATATTCCTCCGACTTGCTCAGCCTGTTTCTCGGCAAAGACCAGGCCTAGGAAGAAACACCTTTTTCGATCACCCTTTCGGTGGGGCAGAGATCAAAATGGAAACCGATTCAAAAAAAAGATTAGTGTTAAAACTACGAGGATTGAGAAGTGATCTTATGAGATACCAATAGGCGTATCGGCGACGATCCATCAGAAAGTAATGGGAGGAAATCCTCTCCCCCCAGCGCTCCATGAATTTAGATTCGTTTGCCTGATTGTGATCCAGTCTCCCTTTGGTGGCACACTTTACATGTTGCACCACACTGTCGTGCGCAACGTAATGCGCCAGACCCTCCTCGGACATGCGAAGACAGAGGTCAATGTCTTCGCAACCGTTGAGAAAGATTTCGTCAAAGCCTCCGAAACCAAGAAACCTTTCACGGTTCGCAAGGCAACAAGCGGCCGTCACAGCACTCCATTGCCTGACCTGTCTCTTGAAGGGTCGATGAAAGAAATCTTGGCCATAATGCCGTGGAATGCCCTGTGGCGAAAAGACCATCCCCATATGATCATAGCGCCTGGAACCAGCCAATTTCTGGACGTTGCCTACGATTCCCACATCATCCTTTTCATCAAAAACCCGTAACATGGGACGCAGCCAATCCCCTTGAACGAAAACGTCATTGTTCAGAAAACACAAATATTCGCCCCGAGCCTCCCGAGCTCCCAAGTTATTGTTCCCGGCGAATCCTTTGTTCTCATCGTTAAGAAAAACCCGATGAGGTTCTTTCAGGCCTTTCAGGAACTCAACCGTCCCGTCCTTACTCGCATCATCAATGATCAACACCTCGTAATCGAGCTCCCCGCCCAATGTTTTTTCAAGCTGAGCCAAGCATCGCTTGGTG
>MDSZ01018656.1_pt1 | contig 10081 bp, 9 predicted proteins | sample 811201 | NCBI WGS metagenome assembly MDSZ01 (sample SAMN05326647, study PRJNA326480) | marine metagenome | isolation source: seawater | place: Indian Ocean: North | collected 2010 | reverse complement strand
TTGAAAAAAAATAATCCTGTTAGAAAAATGATGGAGAAAATAACTCCTCTCGGTAGAATGGGTGATGCAAACGATGTCGCTAACCTCGTTGATTTTTTAACTAGTGACAAATCGAGTTTTATTACTGGTTTATCTATACCAATAGATGGTGGAACCCATTTATTAAGTCAAGAATCTATAACAAAGATTTAAAATTTTATCTATTTATTATGAGAGAATTATTTTTTTCAATTATAATTCCTGTATTTAATAACCAAAAATATTTAAAAAAATGTTTATCTAGTGTACTCAACCAAAAATTTAAGAACTATGAAATCTTAATAATTGATGATCATTCATCAGATAATAGTAAAAAAATTTGCAAAGATTTTTTAATTAAAAATAAAAATATTGTTCGCTTGATATCTAATCATAAAAATTTAGGAGTAGGAAAATCTAGAAATATAGGGCTAAGGAATTCAAAGGGCAGATATATTATTTTTTTAGATAGTGATGATTATTTAATGGATCAAGGTTTAATAAACTTAAAAAGAATTATTGAAAAAAAAAATTTTCCAGATGTTATTTTAAACCATATTTCTCAAAATAAAGAGCCAAAAAATAATCTCTTTTTTTTAAAACACTTTCAAAATAAAAAAATTAATAAAAATAACTTTCTAGAAGAAATTACAAAAAATAAACTTCTAATCAACGAATGTTGGAGATTAACAATATCAAAAGAATTAATTGATAAAAAAAACTTAAGTTTTAAAAGTATACAGATAGCTGAGGACGCCTCTTTCATATTCAAGGTTTTAATTAGAATGAACAACATAGCAGTCAACAAAAATAAATTTTTATTCCACAGAAGTAGATTAAATAGCTTAAAATTTTCTATAGGTATCGCTCCAGCTTTTGCTTATTTATCTGTTTTAAGTGAACTTTTAAATTATAAAAAAAAATATTTAAAAGACAAAGCAGTTAGCAATTATTTGAAATTAAAAATGTCGTATATTTTGTCAAACGTAAATATTTACCTGAATTTACTGAAAGATAATGAGGTTCCAAAATTAGCAAAAAAAATAAGAAAAATTTACAATAAATCAAATTTAAAGGGATATATAAGTGCACAACATAAATCTACAAAAGGAATAGGTAATAAAATAAAGTCAAATATACTATCTTCCGAAAAAAAAGTAATTCACAGAATTGATGGAAAGCTTAAAAAAGGTGAAAGTATTATTTTATATGGTGCTGGTATAATTACTTTATCCATCTTAAAAATACTTAAGAAACAAAAATATAATATAAGATTAATTTTAGATGATGACCCAATATGGAAAGGTAGAAAATTATCAAAAATTAAGGTTAATGAGGCGATTTATCTAAAGAATAAAAAAATTATAAAAAATAATTTATTTGTGATATGTAATATTTCAAGTAATGTATTGAATAAAATTAAAAACAAACTTTTAAAACTTAATATAAAAAAAGATAAAATTGTTTGTTTCGATTTATAAAACTATAAATAAAAATGCTATATAATTCTCCATTTAATAAAAACGTCATCTTAAATAGTGACTACGAAAAATTTAAACAAAAGGGAGTAGTTGTCTTTGGCACTGGAAACCTCGGAGCTCTTTGTCTACACGCTTTGAAACAAAAAAATATAAAAACGGTCTGTTTTGTTGATAATAATGTAAGTAATTGGGAAAAAAAATTTAATGATATTGATGTAATTTCTCCAGAAAAACTTAAATCTAAATACAATGATTATCCAGTTTTAATAAGCTCTTTAAACTTTAAATATTTGAAACGACAACTTTCATCACTTGGAATAAAAGATATTAATTATTGTGATGGTCTATTTACGAATTTTGAATTAGCGGGTTCAAATACAACTTGGTCATTAGATAGATGCAAAGTTCAGCTAGATTTATACAACTATGCAATAATGTCATTCCAAGATAAATCAAACTTGTCTTTGCAAAGTTTGGATTTAGTTTTGACTGAGAAATGCTCCCTTAAGTGTAAGGACTGTTCAAACCTTATGCAATATTATGCAAAACCTGTTGATGAGGATTATAATCAGTTAATAAACTCTCTAGATACCTTTATGAACACAGTTGATTATGTATACGAGATACGCTTAATTGGCGGCGAGCCATTCATGTATAAAAAAATTGATGAAGTATTAAAAAAACTTCTAACGTATAAAAATTGTGGAAACATAATTGTTTATACAAATGGAACTATTGTCCCTAAAGAGGAAAAACTTAAATCATTTATTAGTGATAAGATATATTTTAAAATTTCAAATTATGGGTCAATTTCCAGAAATGTTGAAAAATTAGAAAAAGCTCTTAAGGAAAAAAATATCCACTATATAACTGAACGAGTTACGAGATGGCAAGATTGTGCTAAAATAGAAAAATATGACCGACCAATAGAAGTGACTAAACAGATTTTTGGAAATTGTTGTGTCAATGAGGCGCTAACACTATTACATGGAAAACTTTACTTATGTCCTTTTGCAGCACATGCAGAAAATCTACATGCAATTACTGAAACTCCTTCAGATAGTGTAAATTTATTAAAAAAAGAGGAAAGGGATAAACTTAGGTTTGACATTCGTAATTTAGCATTTGAAAGAGAGTATCTAGAAGCTTGCAAGTCATGTAATGGTAGAGATCATAATGTTGCCTCTATAGATGCGGCCATACAAACTAAAGAGCCTTTAAAATTTAAAAAAGTATTTTAAAACTTTTAATCCTTGATTAAGAAGATATTATGAATATATTATGTTCAAAAATTGAACATCTAAATTAAAATGTTAATACCATCAATACATGTAGGTTGCGGAGATTTTTCATTACAAAGACTTGAAGTTTTGGCCAATGAAAATTTTTTCAATCCAGTGGCTTGTGTTGATATTGATGTAGAAAACGCAAGAAATAAATTATCTAAAAATAATAGTCCAAAAGTTAAAATTTTAAAAGATAAAATTTATTCAACTATTTCTGAAGCCAAGAAAAATCATAACGCTAAGGCATGTTTTATTTTTGTATCATCAAAAGAACATTCTAAATTAATAGTTGAGAGTTTAAATTTAGGATTACATACATATTGCGTAAAATCTATAGCATGTAATCAAAAAGAATTTAAAGATATCATGAAAGCTCATAAACAGAATCCAAAATTAATTATGTTACAAGGATTTAATAATCAGTGGAATGAGGCTGCACAAAAAATGAGAGATATTTTACAGAACGAGAAAGAGTTTGGTAAAATGCTTGGTGGTGAGTGCGTGTGTTGGGGAAGACAAAACTTAAAAAGAAATCCACCAGTAGAAGATGTCTCGATTGAAGGAATGTTTTTTTACTCTTTAGCTTGCCACCAACTCAGTCAACTTGTTGCTGCTAAAGGATTACCAGAATATGTTACTGCTTATGTCCACAAAAGAATTGATGAAGAGCTCGATTATAAAGATATTTTTGGCACAACAGGTGGACAATGTATTTTTGAGTATGAGAACGGTGTCCCATTTTCTTATACTGGAACAAGGGCAGCGCATGGAAATATTTTTGGATTTGCATCTAGGTGGAGTGGCCAATGGATTATACATGGTGAAAAAGCTGATTTGAGAAGGGTTGGTGGAAGAGTTTCATTATACAAAAATGGATCAATGGTAAATGACTTGTATTTAAAAGATTTGGATCAAAATTTAATTGAAGATGAAAAAATACAATTTAAGAATTTTTTTCTAGCAATTACTGAGAAAAAAAATAAAGATTGGCTGCAAGAGTCATCTTTAAATACATGGATCTTAATGGAAGCTTGTAATTTATCATCAAGATTAAAAAAAAAAATATCCATAAAGGAATTAAAGAGTCAGTTATTATCTAGCTAAATATTATATTTATGAAAAAAATATTAATTGTCGGAGGAACTTCAGGAATAATGCTATCATGCTTAGAACGGTTACTTAAAGACAAATATAAAATTACATTAACTTATAGCAATAAAAAAAGTTTAAAAAAAATCCCCTCAAAATTTAAAAATAAGTTAAATTTAAATTATTTAGAATTAGATTTAAATAATTCAGATAAAAATATTATTAACACTCTTAGAGAAAAAAAAATTCAAGCCGACATAATAATAAATGCAGTAGGTGGATCATTTGGTATAAAAGAATATCCTTTTAATGTTGAAGATTGGAAGAAACTTTTAAATTTAAATATTTTAAAACATATTTTGATAAATAATTTCTTTATTAAAAAAATGATAAAAAAAAAATTTGGTAGAATTTTATTTTTTTCAACATCAGCAGTTGAAGATAAAAATGCCTCGATAGCTTACTCAGCATCTAAAGCATTTCTTGAAAATTACGTGATCAAAAGTGCAAGCAAATTTGGCAAGCACAACATATTAATTAATTGTTTAAAAACTAGCATAGTTGCAGCAAAAAATAACAATTGGTTTAAGGCTACAAAACAGAAGCCCGCAGTAGTTGATAAAATCGCAAAGAAATTAATCTCTGTAGAAAAAATCGGGACCGGAGATGATTTGGTAGATTTTATTATGTTAGCGGTTTCACCTAAAAATAGATTTATGAATGGATCTATTTTTAGAATTGATGGTGGATTAAAATAAATTTTTCTATATCTTTATGTTTTTTAAGTTGATTCAAAAACTTAACTATAAAAGAAATTTTCCATATTTTGTTTGTACACCTTTAGTTTATGGAATTGGAGCAGCTTCTGAACATATTGCTACTGCAGTGGCTTATGCCAAAAGAGAAAATAAAAAAATATGTATAATCAAAACTGATAAATTACAAAGCTTATTGAATTACAGAGTTTGTAATAATTCACTATTTGATTCGCTTGTATTCAATGAGATTGAGACAAGACAAAATTTGACTTTAAGATTAATTAATTTTTTAATTCAGTCAGAATTTATTTTAAGAAGAAGTTTGGCCATTATTTTAAAAAAATTTTTAAAAATTAATATTGGGGAAAACTTTAGATTTGCTTTATTAGGTTCTTCTGACCTTTATTCAGAAAAAGGTACACCTGAATATAGAAAGATAAATCCATTAAGCATAGAAGGATCTAAAATCAATATTTTAAGTAAAAAAAAAGATATATTTTACCAGATACTTAGTAAAAAAGGTTTGTCCAAAAAGAAATTTGTTTGTTTACACGTAAGAGATGGAGAGTTTTATAAAGATGGTGATCGTAGACCATATAGAAATTCAAATATTAATAATTACATTGAGTTAATAAAATTATTAATACAAAAAGATTATACAGTGTTTAGGTTAGGAAGCAGACCTTTATCAAAATTACATTTTAATGATAAAAATTTTATCGATTATCCTAACTCGGAATTAAAATCTGATATTATGGATTTATGCTTAATCAAAGAGTGTGAATTTTACGTAGGCACGCCTTCGGGTCCATTAGATACAGCTTATTTATTTGAGAAACCTGTTCTGGTAACAAATCTTTATGATTTATATCCAAGTTTTCCGAGAAAAAAAAATGACAGAGGTCTTTTAAGAACTGTCATAAAAAAAGATACTGGTCAAAAATTAGATTTAAAAGAATTTGCTCAACTAAATATTAAATATCATCAAACAGAGGTACTTATTGATGATTTAGATTTTGTGGAAAATACCAGTGAAGAACTTTATAACGGCATGATTGAGTATTTGGATTTATTTCAAGATCAAAATCAAAAAATTTTAAAATTTGAAAATAATCAAATTAAAGTAAATGAATTTTTGAAATTTAGACTTGAGGAAATTTATAATGAAGAAGTTGTAAAAAAAAATTATTTTAAAGAAAACAATTGGAAAAAAAATGAATTCTTAAGAATAATTAAAAGATTTAAATCTTGTCAAGGAACTTATACTAATTCATCTATTAGTTAAAAAATGAAAAATAATCCAATACGAATTATACCTTTTCTTGATATTAAAAATGGACTATTGATAAAAGGTATAAATCTTGAGGGTCTTAGAGTTCTTGGAAAAGCAGAAAATTTTTCCAATTATTATTATTTAGGTGGTGCTGATGAAATATGTTACATCGATAATGTTGCAACTTTATATGGTACGAATAATTTATCAAAATTTATAAATCAAACAGCAAAAAATACTTTTATCCCTCTTTCTGTTGGTGGCGGCATCAAAACTATAGAAGATATGAAAAAAATTTTTTCTGCCGGTGCAGATAAAATTTGTATTAATTCTTCAATTATTAAAGATATAAAATTATTGGATAAAGCAGCAAAAATATTTGGGTCAGCGAATATTACAGTAATGATTCAGTCAGTTAAAATAGATCAAAAATATTTTATAAGCAGCTCTAACGGACGTGATTTAGAAAATATAAATCCAACAGTTTGGGCTAAAAGGGTAGAGAATTATGGGGCAGGAGAAATTATACTTACATCAGTAAATAATGAGGGTTTAAAAAATGGATTTGATATTAATATAACTAGAAAAGTTTCTAGAGCTGTTAAGATTCCAGTAATTGCTCATGGTGGAGCTGGAAAATTTAAGGATATATATGATGTTATTAGAAAAACTAATATTGATGGAGTGGGCATAGCATCTTTACTTCATTACAATACATTACATCATTTTCCGAAATTTAATCCAAAAGTGGGTAATACAACATACTTAGAAAATACAAAAAAAAATCAAAAGAAGTCTAATTTAATATTAAAAATTAAAAGCTATCTAAAGTTAAAAAATATTAACGTCAGATATGAATAAAAAAATTACTGTAGGAATTATAGATTTAAAAATAAATAATATATTTAGTGTTTATAGAGGTTGTGTAAGGGCAGGCTTTAAAACTGAAATTATAAATTTTAAAAGAAAAAAATTGATTTACGATATCGTAATTTTACCTGGAGTAGGAGCATTTAAGTCTGGAATACAATTCTTAAAACAAGACCGTATTAATGAAAAAATTAAAGAATATTTAGAGAGAGAAAATTCATTTATTTACGGCATATGCTTAGGTATGCAATTATTATTTGAGAAAAGTTTTGAATTCGAGAAAACAAAAGGCTTAAATCTTATAAAGGGCAATGTAATTAAATTTTCAAAAATTGAAAATAGACTTACCCATTTAGGATGGAATAAAATTTCTTTTCAGGAAAGTAAATTTAAATCAGATTTAAGAAAATTTGAAAATAAATATTTTTACTTTATTCATTCCTATTATGCGAAGCCTGAGTCGGCAAAAAATATATTGGGCATAACACGATATGGAAATAAAAACTTTTGTTCAGTCGTAAAAAAAGGCAAAATATTTGGCACACAATTTCATCCTGAAAAAAGTGGTCATTGGGGAATAGAATTTTTAAAAAATTTGAGAAATATCAAAAATTAATTATGAAATTAAAAAATTATTATGGTTTGCCAAAAAAAGTTATTTTTTGTAAAAAAACATTAATTTCTAACCAGAGACCCAATTCAACAATTGAATTTAATCATAACAAAAAGTCAAAAAAGGAAACTTTAAAATTCGATAAAAAAGGAATAAGCGAGTCATGGTATTTTTCAAGAATGAAAAAGAAAATTAATTTTAAAGAGAGAGAAAAAAAACTTTTAAAATTATTAGAAAAACATAGGGGTAAGTATGGCAAATATGATTGTATTGTGCCTGGAAGCGGCGGAAAAGATAGTTGTTATGCAGCTCACATTCTTAAAAAAAAATATGGCATGAATCCTTTGACTGTAACTTGGCCCCCAATAATTTATACAAAATATGGACTTAAAAATTTTAAAAATTGGATTTCAAGCGGTAAATTTGCAAATATATCGGCGAAACGAGATGAAAGAACGATGAAAGTTTTAACCAAACTTTCTATAATTAATCTTCTACATCCTTTTCAAACATTTATGCTGGGACAAAAAATTTTTCCAGTAAAAGTAGCTATTAAGTATAAAATTCCACTTGTTTTTTATGGTGAAAATGAAGCAGAACATGGTAGCTTACCTTTAGCTGATAATAACATTTCTCTCAGAAATAAATCTTTTTTTACACATAAGAATTTAAATAAATTACATCTTGGAGGCTTACCCTTAAATGAGCTCATGGCCGATTATTCTCTTAAGAAAAAAAACTTAGATATATTTTTGCCACCAGATGTTAACTCTTTTGAGGGCTTTCCCCTCGAAGTCCATTATCTTGGTTATTATCTCAAATGGATACCTCAAGAGACTTTTTACTACGCAGTTGAAAACTGTGGATTTAGACCAAGACCATTTAGAACCCAAGGCACTTATAGTAAATATAATAGTATTGATGATAAAATAGATGATTTACATTATTACACTACATTTATTAAATTTGGTATTGGCAGGGCAACATATGACGTATCTCAAGAATTAAGAAACGATCATTTAAGTTTGGAAGAAGGCAAAAAATTAATCAAAAAATACGATGGTGAGTTTCCAGATAAATATTTTTCAGAGATAATGAGATATTTAAATATAAAAAATGATAATTTTTATCAACTTTGTGATAATTTTAGATCACCACATCTATGGAAAAAAGTTAAAAAAAAGTGGCTATTAAGACATACTGCTAATAAAGATGGTGTTAATGATTAACAAAATTTTAAATTTATTATGAGAAAATTTTTTATAGATCACAAATCAAGAACTATAAGTGCCATAAAAAAAATCAATAAACTTGGTGGCCAAAGCCTTGTAGTTGTTGAAAAGAAAAACAAGTTGAAGGGTATCCTAAGCAGTTATGATCTACGTAAGGCTATAATGAACAAAAATATTTTAAATAAAAACATAATTAAAATTTATAACAAAAAACCAAAATATATTTTCTCAGATCAAATCAAAAAAAATATTTCGAATATTTACTTTAAAATTAAAAAATTAGAAATTTTTCCAGTCGTAGATAGAAAGTCTAAAAAAGTTTTAGATGTACTTACATATAAGAAATTAAAAAATTATAAAAATAAAAAGCTCAAAAAAATAAATTGTCCAGTCGTAATCATGGCTGGAGGAAAGGGTACAAGATTAAAACCCTATACTGAAGTTTTACCTAAACCCTTGCTACCAATTAATAAAAAACCTGCAATAAGACATATTCTTGAAAAATTTCAAAATCATAGCCCTTCAAAATTTTTCATCACAGTAAATTACAAAGCAGAGGTTTTAAAATCTTATTTTAGTGAAACCCAAGGTAATTTTAAAATTCATATTATCAATGAAGACAAACCTTTAGGTACCGCTGGAAGTCTTTATTATCTCAAGAAAAAAATTAAAAATAGTTTTTTCCTCACAAACTGTGATACTTTGGTAAATACAGATTACTATAAAATTTTACAAGCTCATAGAAAGAATAAAAATGATATAACCACAGTTGTAGCAAACAAAATTTTCACTATACCGTATGGCGTTTGTAATACAAAAAATAATAATTTTATTTTATCAGAAAAACCTAAATTAAAGTTCAAAGTTAATACTGGCCTTTACATTGTAGAGAGCAGTATTATGAAATTAATTAAAAACAAAAGTTTTTTAGATTTTAATACACTATTAAATAAAAGTATAAAAAATAAAAAAAAAATAGGATATTACGAAATTAAAGACAAAGACTGGATAGATGTTGGCCAGATGGACAAATATAAAAATTTTTTGAATAAAGATATTTAATCAAAGTACAAATGAATATAGTTGCTTTAATATGCGCAAGAGGTAATTCTAAAGGTATTAAAAATAAAAACTTGTTAAAATATAAAAATACAACTTTACTAGGTCAAGCAATAAAACAATCTTTAAAATCAAAATTAATAAATAGAGTTATAATTTCCACCGACTCCAAAAAAATTGCTAAAGAAGCAGAAAAATATAATGTCGAGATACCTTTTTTAAGGCCTGCAAATTTGGCTAAAGATAATTCACCAGAACTCTTAGCTTGGAGACATGCAGTTAAATATTTAGAAAAAGAAAAAAAAAAAATTGACTATATAGTTTCAGTGCCAACAACATCTCCCTTACGAGATGTTTCTGATATTAATAAAGCAATAGTGCTAGCTAGGAAAAAGAAATTAG
>MDSZ01262988.1_pt1 | contig 10082 bp, 7 predicted proteins | sample 811201 | NCBI WGS metagenome assembly MDSZ01 (sample SAMN05326647, study PRJNA326480) | marine metagenome | isolation source: seawater | place: Indian Ocean: North | collected 2010 | reverse complement strand
ATTCAAGAAAAATACAGAGGTATCAGACCTGCACCGGGTTATCCGGCTTGCCCGGATCACACAGAAAAAATAGGACTCTTCAATATTTTAAATGTAAAAGATAATATTGGAGTTGATCTTACGGAAAGCCTGGCAATGACCCCTGCCTCGTCTGTAAGCGGATGGTATTTTGCACACCCAAATTCTAAATACTTTGGTGTGGGAAAGGTCACTATGGAACAAATTAAGGATATTGCCGTTAGAAAGAATGGTAAGTTACAGGATATCGAAAAATGGTATTCATCAATTTTAATCTGATGAAAAAGCATCTATATAGGTAGATTATTCGTCTTTTTTATACATTTATGCGACTAAACTATGCTTAAATTAATTTCTCTCCTGTTCACGGGCTTGTTTTGTGTATATGCAAGTCACGCCCAGGCGCCTATCGCAGACTTTAGTGCAGCGCCCTTAAGCGCTTGCGTTGGAGAGACAATTAGTTTCACTAACAACTCATCCATAAATGGAGGATCTGATATTCAAGGATATGGTTGGGATTTTGGAGATGGAAATGCATCTACTGATGAATCACCACAACACATCTATTCGCTACCAGGAACATACACCATTACATTGGTAACTACAAATATTACTGGTGAAGCTGATGCTGAAGTCAAACCTAATTATATTACCATTTTACCATCACCTTCCGTTGGCTTTACTCCTTTGGGCTTGGGTTGCACCGTGCCTTTAACCCTAAGCTTTCAGAATAATTCTGATTCAGGCAGTGAATATAACTACGAATGGGATTTTGGAAATGGAAATACCTCCTCTGATGAAACACCTCCCGACCAAACCTATTCTTCAGCAGGAACCTATTCCATTTCTCTTAGTGTTGTAAATACTGACAACTCATGCTCCAGCGTATACGAGGAGGACATTACGATTTCAAACTATCAGGCAGACTTTTCTTTTCCAGCTACAGTTTGTGTTGGTGACCTAGTAGAATTTACGGATAATTCTACAGCCGGGGCAAATCAATGGGATTGGAATTTTGGTGGGCAAGGCAATAGTAATGAGCAAGATCCATCTTTTACTTTTGCTGCACCAGGTACATACACCATACAAATGGCATCTGATAATACCAATTCTGGTTGCTCGGGGAGTGTGTCTGCGGATATAACCGTAGAGGCCACTCCTATTCCTTCCTTTACCTCTGACATTACCACAGATTGTTCGCCTGCAACAATTAACTTTATTAACACCTCACCTGCAGGTGTTGAATTTCAATGGGACTTTGGAAATGGCCAAACATTTTCAGGGCAAAATCCCCCTTCTCAAATCTACAATGCAAGTGGTAGCTATACCGTATCTCTTTCAATGGTTACTGCCAATGGTTGTGCCGGTGTTACGACTGTTACCGATTATATTTTTATCGAAGATATTACACCTTACATCGTAGCCGATGTAACTGGTGGTTGTAATCCATTAGACGTTCAATTCAGTGATACATCAACTGCACCAAATCCATTAAACCCAATTACTAACTGGGAATGGGACTTTGGGAATGGTCAGACATTTTCAGGTCAAAGCCCCCCTATACAGACGTACACAAATGGGCTTTATGATGTCAGTTTAAATATTACTACAGCATCGGGATGTGAAGGATCAATTACGCTTTCAGAATATATTTCGGTTGGAGAAATTAACTCCCTTGACTTCACTGTCGATACAACCATCAATTGTATTAAGACCGATTTTAATTTTAATTCTTTTATTACCACAACTCCGAGCTTTCCTGACTCTTCGGAAATCAATTATTTTTGGGATTTTACGGATGGTACCTCTACTGAGGCTAATCCTACATTTCAATATACCTCAGACACCGGCTATTTTGATGTTCTATTGGTTGTTGATTACAGAGGATGTATTGATTCTCTACAAATTGATTCTTTGATTTACATTAATGCTCCAGTTTCAAAATTTGAACCTGATGAAGTCCTTTATTGTAATCCCGGTTCTTTGCCTGTAGAAGTTGACTTTACGGATGAAGCTGTACATGGCGTAACTGATGATGATATCCTTATGATTTGGGAATGGGGTGATGGAATGCCCAATGACACTTTAGATGACCCAGAATTGGATGATTTGGATATGGGAAGTTTCAGCCATTCATTTTCGGAATATGGAACATATACCATTGAACAAGTCATACACAATTATACAACAGGATGTAGTGACAGCTCGACTAGAGAGGTGCATATCTCTACAGTAAGTCCCGCATTTACGCTGTCTAATGATTCAATATGTTCAGGTGACTCATTGTTCATGTTTGATGCAAGTACCTCATGGTCTGACCCACCAACACCACACCCATTGACCGCTTGGGAATATAATATGGGTAACGGCGACGTCATTAGTGATGGGCCTAACATAGGGTATTCTTATCTAGCTTCGGGGAATTATACGATTACTTTAAATGCTATAAATAGTGTTGGTTGTTCTGCTATAACCACCCTACCGGTTACTGTCCTGGCCAACCCTTTTGCAGTGCTTTCTCCTGACAACAGCGTGGGCTGCTCTCCATTTTTAGTCACTTTTTCAAACAATTCTATATCACTAAATGGACTTGACCTCACCTCTTTTGAATATACATTTACAGATGATACTTCTACATTAATTGTCAATAACAATAACCCAATTGAACACACTTTTAATGGCTCAGGCATTTATTATGGGCAGCTTGTCGCCATTGACGAATTTGGATGCCGTTCAACCCCCGCATCGATTCCAATTACCATTACGGAACCAAATGCATTTTATTCTGTACAAAATGTCATCTGCAATGGAGGAAATATCATTACTTCTAATGCCTCTGATGGTCTGGAACCCTTAAGCTATGAGTGGCTCGTAGACGGTGAGCCATTTTCCGTTGAAGCAAATCTGAATACGGAATTTAATGAAACCAATGTGCCTTTTGGTGAAACGAGTCTTATACACGATCTTACTCTAATCGTAACTGATGGAAATGGATGTACTGATACCGCGGTGAATTTGATTACCGTATCCATACCAACCGCATTTCCTACTTATGAGTTTACAGGTGCAGCTATAAATTCTGATGGGGAGTATACCTGTCCACCTATTTTCGGAAATTATGTTGATTCCTCTTTTTCTTATGGGCCAATACAATCATGGATATGGAATTTTGGTAACGGAAATCAATCCATATTGGAGGACCCGAGTAATACTTATGCACTTCCCGGAACGTATTCATTAACTCTATCGGTAACCGACTCATATGGCTGTACGGATGATACCACTTTAGTAGACTATATTACCGTAGGTGGACCGAGTGGTGACCCCAGCTGGTTTCAAACTGCAGGCGAATGTGCACAAGGAGCCAATTTTGTCATGAATGACCCAGTTGATGTTGCTTCAATTTCTTGGAATCTCGGTGATGGCAATTTGATGATGGATACCTTAAGTTTTTTCTATAATTACCCTGAACCAAATACTTACTTCCCAGAAGTTACTATTATGGATGCCTTAGGTTGTGAAGTTATATATCCATTAAATGAAATTACAGTTTCCGACGATGGGTTAAATGCATTTTTCACCGCAACACCCAATCCAGCCGAACCAGATGAAATGATCACCTTTGTTGATGGATCGAGCTTCGATGGATCTCCTATTATTAGTTGGGAATGGGATTTCGGAAGCAATAATTTAATCTTTAGTGGAACCAATGAAACACAAACACAAAGCTATACCCTAAGTGGAGAATACGCCATAACCTTGACCGTTACAGATGCAATAGGCTGTGTTGATGAATACGAGTTATTGATAAATGTCAATGACCCAGACATTTGGGTTCCTAATGTTTTCACTCCTAATGGAGATGGTGTAAATGATGAATTTAATCTCCCGTTCGACGGATTTAAATCCTATAATATTGTGATTATTAATAGATGGGGTAATGTCATGTGGGATAAAACAGATCAAACCGGAATATTACTTTGGGACGGAACAGATAATGGTGGTGAAAAATGTACGGATGGTGTATATTTTTACAAACTCAATGGAGAAATGCTAGGCGGAACGATGGTAAATCAGCATGGCTTCGTGACGGTAATCAAATCAGAATAGTCCCTTTTCTTCTCCTGATTCATAATTTTGATCTATACTGAGATTTGAATTTTTAGACGCCTCAACCGCCAACACATCACATCTTTCATTTTTTATGTTTCCAGCATGTCCTTTCACCCACTCAAAGGTTACCTGAAATTTCATGGATATTTTATCGTATCTCAGCCACAAATCCTTGTTCTTTTTTCCTTTGAAGTTTTTTTGAATCCAGGTCTTTAACCAGCCCTTTGTTATGGCATCAATGACGTATTTGGAATCAGAGTAGATTTTAACTGGAATCTTTGTTGTTTTGAGGGACTCTAAAGCAACAATTACTGCCAATAATTCCATGCGATTATTTGTGGTTTTTCGGAAACCCTCAGAAATTTCCTTTTCATTTCCATTATACGACAAAACGATGCCATATCCTCCTGGACCAGGATTTCCTCGGGAGCTTCCGTCTGTATATATTTCTATCAAGCTCACTATTTTAAACGATCTGGATTTGATTTTATAAAACCTCGCCACGAGTCAGTTTTATTCTTATTGTTTTCTCCTTTACCTTTTGAATAATGATGACATAATGCAACGGCTAAACCATCCGTAGCATCAAGATATTTTGGCATTTCTTCAAATTTTAAAACCGATTGAAGCATGGAGGCTACTTGCTCTTTGGAGGCGTTTCCTCTTCCTGTAATAGCCTGCTTGATTCGTCTTGGTGAATATTCCTCATAGGGAATGTTGTGATTTAAACTTGCAGCAATGGCTACCCCTTGAGCTCTTCCCAATTTGAGCATAGATTGAACATTTTTTCCAAAAAACGGTGCCTCAATAGCCATCTCGTCTGGCTTAAACTCGAGAATCAAACCATTTAATCGATCCAAAATCCGCTTCAATTTATCGGGGTGGGTTTCAATTTTTTTAAGCTGGATAATTCCAAAATTCACCATTGAAATTTCTTTCTTTTTTATGTGAATCAGACCATAACCCATCACGGTAGTTCCGGGGTCAATTCCAAGAATTATCTTATCTTCAGACACTAAATTTGGTTTTATTGATTAAATCTAAACAATTTCAGTCGATTTTATTCCTAATGTTAAAATTAGGTGTTTTTGGGGTGCTTCTTTTTTATTTATATCACAGGCTTTCAAGTTTGCCAAATGGATTTGAATTTTCAGCACCTATTCACTATGATTTTCTGACCTTTTTGATAATCTTAATACCAATCAACTTTTTTATAGAATGGCAAAAATGGAATGTCATTCTTGAAAACCAAACCGTAGATGCAAGGCAGAAATTCCACTCATTTCTATCAGGAATCGTTTCGGCCGTTATCACACCTGCATATGCAGGAAATTTTATTGGAAGGATGCTTTATTTTCCAAAATCAAGTCGTAAAAGTATTGTCGTTAACACATTGGCCTCTAATGGGTCTCAATTTATCATAAGTGTAGTAATGGGGATTATTGCTTTTCAATTTATTTATTCTAGCTCTATCTCCCTATTGTATCACATCCTTTTGTCTTTGGCGAATGCAAGTCTGATTATCCTCTATTTTATTGGAGACGATTTCATACAAAAACTCCCTATTCAGTTTCTAAAAGGCATTGGTGATGCGGTGGTATCCAAGAAACTAAGATTCAGACTTCTGGCTCTTTCAATGCTGAGGTATATTGTATTTGTTTGGCAATTTGTACTCGCCTTGATGGTTTTTGATGTTTCCTTTAGCGCCCCATTAATCTTATGGGTCATACTGATGTTTGGGGCAATTACCTTATCTCCTTCCTTATTTATGGGTAAGCTGATTGTGCGGGAAACAGTAGCCATTACGATTCTTTCATTAATAGGAATTCCGGTACCAGCTATCCTTTTGGCTGCATTCACGACCTGGTTACTGAACCAAATCCTCCCTGCTCTTCTGGCTACCATACTCGTTAAAAAAAATAATCCGCATGCTTGGGTTTAGTTTGCTTTGTGTCTCATACGTATTATTTTATGTGATTCTCAATATAGGTTGGTATGGAACGCAACAAAAGTCATTGACGAAGTCTGAATCAAAAATCAAATGCGAGGATTTGACAGTGCTTATTCCCTTTAGGAATGAGCAAGAAAATCTTTCCATTCTTCTGAAAAACATCAATGAATTGAAAAAGGCACCAAGAAGATTCATTTTTATAGATGACCATTCTGATGACAACTGGAAGGGCTCATTTGAAAATCAAAACAATATTTCAATTGATGTTTATTCCTTAGGGAAAGACAAAAAAGGTAAAAAAGAGGCCATTTGGGAAGGAGTAAAACTCACAGAAACCAAATATGTGCTTTGCTGGGATGCGGATGTATATTTTAAAGCTGATTATTTCGTTGAGCTGCAAGAGCTACAGCCAGCCGATCTCATTATTCTTCCGGTACATTTTAAATCGAATAACCTTATTCAGGCTCTAGGAGAAATTGATTTTTATTTAGCAAATTTCGTTAACCAAGCGAGTGCTTATTGGCTCCGCCCTGTCATGTGCAATGGTGCCAATCTTCTGTTTTCAAAAAGCACGTACTTGGAAGTAAATAACTTGAAGGAACATCAACATATTTTAAGTGGAGATGATATGTTTCTTCTTCGCCAAATGATTAAAAATAAAAAGACTGTATACTGCGCGCCAACAAAAACATGCACCATAAGTACCCAGAGCCAAAAATCATTCAGCAGCTATTTAAATCAAAGAATGCGTTGGCTCGGAAAGTCCCTTTATATCAATGATGCTTTGCTCAATTTTTGGGCTATTGTTCAATTTGTTTACTCTATCGGATTCTTTTCTTGTTTCATATACTGGATATTTGAAGACCCAAAGACTTTCGCCATATTTTTTATCATTAAATGTGGTATTGATCTCCTATTTCTTTCCTGGTATTTCTACTCGATTAAAAAAACGATCTTCACTTTTTTTATTCCTGTTTATGGACTAATATTTCCCATATACAACCTGTTTATTTTGAGTTCATTTTCTTTTAAAAAGCAAAAATGGAAAGGACGGAAGCTATACAATTAAAGGTTTAAGGGATTCTAATTATATTCGCAGCATGAAAATTTTAATGGTTTGTTTAGGTAATATTTGCAGGTCTCCATTGGCAGATGGCTTACTAAGACATAAAGTCAATCGCGAGGGAATTAGGGCAACAGTTGATTCAGCAGGAACGGCTAATTATCATGTTGGTGGGCCTCCTGATGAACGAATGACTGAAACTGCTCTGCGAAATGGCATAGACATTTCAGATCTTCGCGCTCGTCAATTTAATGTCACGGACTATGATGAATTTGACTTGATATATGTCATGGATAAATCAAATTATCACAATGTTACTCGATTAGCACGAAATGAACAAGATGTTCAAAAAGTAAAGCTAATCCTAGATGAGCTTGGGCATTCAAATTCTATTCAAGAGGTGCCTGATCCATACTATGGAGGACAAGCGGGATTTGATCATGTTTTTGATTTGTTAAACAGAGCCACTGATGTCATCATAGAAAATTTACAGCATGGCCAATAAAGGAACATTATATCTAATCCCCAATACGTTGGGAGGTGAAAGCATTGATGATATCATTCCGGAAATTGTTCGCAATGAAGCCACTTCTCTTCGATTTTTTATGGTGGAAAATATAAAATCTGCCCGACGATTACTTCGAAAAATGGACCGTCAATTTCCTATCGATGATTCCATGTTTATTGAGATGAATAAGAGGAGTACAGAACAAGAAACCATGAAAGTATTGCACTGGTTAATTGAAGGAAAGAATGTGGGTGTGGTTTCAGATGCAGGATGTGCTTGCGTGGCAGACCCAGGAGCAGATATTGTTTCTATGGCCCATGCTAATAAAATTTCCGTTGTACCTTTTGTAGGTCCATCTTCTATTCTTCTTTCATTAATGGGAAGTGGTTTTTCAGGTCAAAAATTCACTTTTCACGGTTACTTACCTAAAGACCGAAAGGAGCGTATTCAAACACTAAAAAGTTATGAATTTGTAGCTCGGAAAAAAGGGTATACGCAAATATTTATGGATACCCCATACCGAAATATGAATGTTTTGGAAGATTTATTGAATGAGCTAGCGGACCATACCCAACTTTGTATCGCCTCAAACATTACCTTGCACAACCAACGCCTCAGAACAATGAGTGTGGAAGACTGGAGGGCAAATGCCTATGACTTGAGCAAATCTCCTTGTGTGTTTTTGATAGGATGATCCTAAAATATGTTGAATCAACATATCAAAGCAAAGAATCCTACAGCTTAACTACTTTAAAATGTTTTTCTAAGGAATTGCTGAAGCACTTCACAAAATAAGTACCCGTTACATATTCATTTAATGAAATTTGTACTTTTCCATTTCCTCCAATTGAAATAGATCCAGTTTCAATAATTCTACCCAACTTATCATACACCACAATTTGAATGCTTTCAGTAAGCGCAGAAACCGATTCGACCTCAATGGTAAAATCATTTTTAGTCGGGTTCGGATAGAGATTGATTCCATTTGCAAGAAACTCATTATCAATTCCTAGCACATCAACCGTAATTGGAACAACTTCCTCATACGCGCAGATTCCAGAAGCATCTTGAACAACCACGTTATACGGTCCTACTGGGAGGTTGGCAAATACATTACTTGAATAAAAGTTTTGACCACCATCTATACTAAATTGATAAGGTCCAATTCCTGACATAGGGGTAATTTCAATCATTCCATCAGTAGAAACTACGGAAGAAGCATTGGTCGCTGTAATGTCAACAGCTATTAATTCGCAAGCCTCGACGGTTACCGTCTCTTCAAATGAACAAAGCCCTGTTGCGCCTTCAACGATGACCATATATACTCCCGGCATTAAACCACTAAATGAATTTGTTGCTGAAAATGTGACGCCACCGTCTATACTGTATTGAAATGGACTTACTCCTGCACTTGTATTGATGGTAATTACTCCATCATTGGCGTTTGGTGCACTTGAATGAGTGATATTAACTTCTGCTGTAATATCACAACCTGTACCGTCCGGACAAAATGCTTCGAGGGCTTCTGATCCAAAATCACCATTATTATACACAATGGTTTGACCTGATGAATTGAGTACCATAAAATCTCCTATACCATAGCCACAGCATATCCCATCTCCCCATGAATCATACATGTACAATGAAAAACATGAACCATAATCAACACAAATATCTTCAACATATTGGTCTCCGTTGGGTAAAGAGCCACTTGTTAGGAGCTGATTGGTTCCTGCATCAAATAGTTCCCACGAAGTTTCGTTTGGATAATTATCTGGATTGATGATCAGTGTAATGATATCATAATTTGAAACAAGACTTGTATTTGTAGATATCGAATTATTGGTTAAATCTCCGTCACCTTGATTATTTATACTAAGCAGGTTTAAAGAAATATCATTGTTGTTTAGTTGTAGGTTGCTATTGATCGTAAATGTCACAAGATCTTGCTCTTGAAAAGGAACGTCCACTGTTGCGTTAATCATATCAACCACCACTCCATTCACAATCACCTCTATCGCAACCTCCGTTATGGTGGTTTCGCCATGATTTTCAATGACTGCTTCCACTTCAACAACGTCATTACAAATTACATCAAGTTCTCCAATTGTTATTTCACCATCTAGTGAATGAACCTTACTCAACAGCACATCTAAAGTATCGTTATTACCATATCCATCATCGACTTGGCTTACAATCACCCTCACATTGTAATCTCCAATGGCTGAAAAATCTTGGGGTACCGTAAATTGAAAATCCGCATCACCGAAGGGTGGAATGGTTTGAGGAATGTTCAAAGTTTCTACCGACTGTCCGTCAACGACAAGCTCAATGTCAAAATTGCTCATGTCATTTAAACCTTGATTGGCAATGGTTGCTGTCACTAGTTCGTTGCTTCCCAAACTTGAAGAGGACTGAGGATCGGTAAT
>MDSZ01260646.1_pt1 | contig 10082 bp, 7 predicted proteins | sample 811201 | NCBI WGS metagenome assembly MDSZ01 (sample SAMN05326647, study PRJNA326480) | marine metagenome | isolation source: seawater | place: Indian Ocean: North | collected 2010 | reverse complement strand
CCTGGACCCCATTTCTTAATATTTCATAGAAACTAGCGAATAATTATTTGCCAGCAGTTAATTTTTCTATTAATAAAGTATTAGCTGACTGATCCGTGTAAAATTCTGAAATTTTATTTTGTGATACAAAACTATTATATCTTTCTTCATTGTCTCGTAAGTTTTCAATTAATGATCCATAACTTTCGATACAATTAGCATTTATATATGATTTTTTATTAAAGTAGTGTGGTGCTATTTCACAACCATTATATATTGGTATTGTTTTTGCATGATAGCAATTGAAAATTTTTTCAGTTATATAACCATTAGAGCATGAATTTTCAATACAAATAATGAATTTATATTCATTAAACATTTCAAGAAATTTTGGCGTGTTGTAAATACCTACATCCTTTAATCGTTCACTATAATTGTTTATAACGTCAATATCGCCATAATTACTGAGGAAGTTTTTACATCGATTGATCATATTATTGTTTAATGAACTGGAATTAATAATAAAGGCAAATTTTTTGTCTTGGAATTTGGTTTCTTTAAAAGAAATCTTATTTTCAGTCTTTTTAAAATACTCTATTCGCTGAATAGCAGTAGGTATTGTTAGGTATTTTGCTGTTTTTTCGACCTTAAATTTATGATTATACATGAAAATGTCAACCTTATCGTTTCCGTAATCACCATATTTAGTGTAATGAGCATACCAATTCCAGTATGAAATATTTTCAATACTAATTAATATGTTTATTTCATTGTCGCGCAATAAGGTTTTGTCGTTTAAGCATACACTAAAAATACATATGTCTGCAGGTTCTTCAATTAGAACAACCTTGTAGTGAAAACAATCTGGAAAAAAATATTCAAACAATTGAGGCATATAAGTGTAAAGTTTTGTATTTTTGTTTAGAAAACATCCAGTATCGCTTAATATTCGCACCTTAAATGTCTTTTTATCCATGAGGACTAATGTTATATTGATTATTTAAGAATCTTTATGTTAAAATAAAAATTGAAGCAATTATAAAGCTATCTGTATCACCATACCAATTGATATGCGATATGGCCTACAAGATAGCAATAAGAAACCGCGAGTACACAGAATGGACTTGTTTTGATTCTATGAAACTTTCAGAGGTTGAAATACCATTTGAATTCTCACCTAGTAGAGAGAAATTGTTTAATCAGGACATGTTTGATATTAACGAAGAGACAAAAGAAATTATGGTTAAGCATTCAAGTACGCGAAGTATGAAAGGCATACCAGGCGTCCTTTTGATTTCGAAAAAACGCGCTTTTGGAAAATATAAAGGCAAGAAGAATTTGTATCAGTGTGTTCCTGATGACAAACGTTTGCCGATATTCTTGATTCCATATGAAATCAAGAACGTCGGGTTTTCAAAGAAAATTACTAATAAATATGTAGTTATGCAATTCGATAGTTGGGGTGATGACCAGAAACATCCTATTGCTAAGTTGCAAAATACAATAGGTGATGTTTGTCATCTGGAAAACTTTTACGAGTATCAGTTGTATTGTAAGTCGTTGTACGCATCAATTCAGGGCTTTACAAGGGATACTACCAGAGCTTTAAAGAAGAAATCAGAAGCCGAGTTTATTGAACAACTATGCGATAAATACAATGTTGTCAAACGTTTCCTTGATACTGACAAAATTTACACCATTGATTCTAAATCGTGCAAGGATTACGATGATGCATTCAGCATAAAGAATGTTTCATTGGAGCAGCGAGAGCTTACTTGCATAAGCATTTACATTTCAAATGTCTCATTTTGGATGGAAGAGTTGGAATTGTGGAACTCGTTTTCAGAGCGTATATCGTCGATTTATCTTCCTGATAAAAAGCGCCCGATGTTGCCAACAGTCTTATCTGAATGTTTGTGTAGTTTGGTTGAAAAAGAAAAGCGTTTTGCTTTTACGATGGACATTTACGTTGATTTGGAGGCACTTGAATTTATTGACATAAAATATTCAAACACTTGCATTATTGTTGAGAAAAACTTGCGATACGATACACAGGAGTTAGAAGAAAATACCGAATATCGCAAACTTTACGATGCAATTACCTTATTGAATCGCAAAAAAAAATACAAATACATAGATTCGATAACAACAAGTCATGATATTATTGCCTACTTGATGATCTTAATGAATTATCAATGTGCGAAAAAGATGGTTGAGCATAAATGCGGATTGTTTCGTTCTGTTACAGCAATTCATCGCGATATACCAGAACACTTGCCGCAGGATGTTAATAAATTCTTGACATACTGGGGAAGCAGTGGCGGAGTATATGAAAAATACAACGATGAGACGGCAATGAAAAAACACGAAATTCTAAGGTTTGATTCTTATGTACATATAACATCGCCTATCAGGCGTTTGGCGGATCTACTTAATATTATTCAGTTGCAGACAAAGCTAGGGTTAACTGACTTAACAAAATCTGCGGAAGATTTTTACGACTATTGGACGGGAGATGAGAAACTTGACTATGTAAACAGAACAATGCGTGTGATTCGCAAGGTGCAATGTGCGTGTAATTTGTTGGACCTTTGTACAAACCATCCTGAAACTTTGGAAAAAGAATATACGGGATATGTGTTTGATAGAATAAAACGTAATGATGGGTTGTATCAGTATGTTGCATTCATTTGCGAAATTAAAATGGTAAGTCGTTATGTTTCAAGACATGAGTTGGATAACTTTACAGAGAAAAAGTTTAAATTGTTCTTGTTTCATGATGAAGATAGTTTGAAACGTAAGGTGCGTGTAAACATGATTGATTAGTATAAAATTTGTTTGTTGTTTGTTAGGTGGATATAGTTGTATTAAATATAAGTACAACTATATAATTACAAATTAGTTTGATAGTTATTTACGATTTCTTCGCTTAGTTTTATTTTTTTTGTTGCGATTTCTTCGCTTAGTTTTATTTTTATTTTTTTGGCCTCTTTGTCCGCCTTCAAATAGTTTACCTAATCCAGGGTCAGAAACGTCTGTTATTGTTTCTTCTTCGCTAGGGCTTGTTGCGCTGTCGGATCCCGCGCTTTCTTGATCGTTAACACCGCTTAGTGTATTTATTTTTTCTACAAAATCTCCGAATCTTTTAAAGAATTTATTATCCATAAAATTGTATTTTAATAAATCGGTTGCTGTGTATTTTAATTTTATTTCTTTCCATCCGTCATTTTCATCATGTTTAATACCAGAAAAATCAGGAATAGGAAATTCTAATAATGTTTCATGTATTAAAAGATACACAGTTAGTGCAGTGTGTGTGAAGCGTTTTCCATTTATTGGAATTTTGTCCTTTATTGCTGAAATAAGTTTATCTATATCGTCGGTATCACTTTCACCTAGTTCGTCGCCAGTTAGCGCTTTGAATCCCTGTTTAAATTCATCAGTTGCTTTTTTTTGCTGAACTATTTTACTAGCATTATTTCTCATTATTTTATCTATTTCTTCGTTTTTAATTAACATATTTCTGTAGTCTCTTAGACCATTTTCTATATCGCCGGTTTGTAAATTAGCCCATTGACGTTCTGCTATTATTTTTCTATCCATTCCCTGTTTTCTTACGAATTTTCTTAATTTATCAAGTTCTTTGTTATCTTGATGGAGTTGTGTTAATTGCTTCATGTATACTGATATATCTGTTTTAATTTTACCACCTTCCATTATATTATAAGCGCCTGAAGCAGCTGTACCCATGCCAAGTACTCCAAATAAAAGATCAACACCATGTCCAAAAGCACCACTGTATGTTGCTCCTGTTGCAGTTGCTTCCCCGCTAAGAACCATATATGGAAATGGAACACCAGAAACAGTAAAAGAAACTAATAGTGTTATAACTACAGAAAGTTGTAGTAATTTCAATGCATTTTTACGCGTCATATATCCGTAAGCTTTTGCTATAGCCCTACCACCTTTTGTTTTTTTTAATGTATAATTAGCACCACGTTTTGGTTGTTGATTTAAAGCAGTATTAAATATTATAGAAAGTGTAAAACGAAATTTGTTGTACCAATCCCTTTGTTTTTTGTAAATGTCTAGTATATATTCATAAATATCATCAATGTGTTCTTGTGCTTCAATTTGTCCTAGTTTTTTTTCTAGACTTCTTATTTCTTGTTGTTTTGTGTTGATTTTACCAGTAATACCCTGACTTGTTTCTTTTTTACTCATTCCCATTTTGTATCTGAAATCACCTCCAGTGTAAACCATTTCACTTTGTTTCATCTTTCTGTAATTACGCATTTTTTCTTTTAATCTGCGTTTGGATTGTTGTTTGGCTTTTTTAGATTTAGATAAGCGAGTGCCGCCCTGCGTACCCTGCACCTCCTCCTGCTGCTGCTGCTGCTGATCCTGCCCCTCCTCCACCCCCTTCGCTGCCGCCCCCTCCGTCCCCTCCGTCCCCTCCGTCCCCTTCGTATCCACCGCTGCCGTTGCCGCCGCCGCAGCCGCACCCTTCGTTAGATCCTCTTCACTCGATGAGACCGATTCCTCCTCCTCCTCCTCCTGCCGCACTGGCCGCCCAAAAGGATCATTGTTATATGCCTCATTTAAAGCAGAAATTAATTGCGGACTTATCCACACATCTTCTTTTTGTCCGAACACACCTGGTTCTTGTCCGAAATTTTCATCGTCAACATCCAATAACTTTTTAAGTTCAGTCATATCTCGCTTAGTATAAAGGTCAATAATTTGTTGGTGTGTATTTACTATATTTTGTATATCCCCTTCCTCACCCTCTTTATACCATTCTAAGGTTAGTAATAATGATAATATTTGATTTTCAATTTCCATTTTTTTCGAGCTGTTATCATTTTTGCTAGTCGTTAGCCCCATTAATTGAATAATTTCATTAATGTTTCTATATAGGCGTTTGTTCATATCTGTATCCTTTGTCATTGTAATATTTTTTTTTTCAATTAAGTTGAATGGCCATTTATCATCAGTATGTTTTTTTGACTCCTCTTCTGGTTTGTCTACAACATAAACATTATCAATATCTTGAAAATTATTAATAATTTTTTTCATTTCTTCACAATAGGTCTTAATAAATTCCTTTTTTTTGCCAATTTCATCTTCACGGTTTTTTGGCGATTTAAACGGATTTTTTTTAACAATTGCCGCATTAATAGCAGATATACTCTTTTCAAATGTACCAAATAAAGCGGCAACTGAACCATTAAATTTATTTAATGGTTCTAATCTAGTTTTTTCAAGGAATTCAGGATCACGAAATTTTTGATTAAACTCTACTAGCTTTTTAGCTTTTGCATTATCATTCTTACTATTTAATAAATTTTCGAATTTCGTTTTCAACTGCTCTTGAACTTTAACAATGTTGATAGCTTTTATGTCTTTATCTTCCGTCATAGGTTATCTAGTATTAATATAATAATAGTAGATAATAAATTATTAAATACTTATTTACTCAGCATTAATTTTTTGATTTACCGGTTCGTTTTTTCTAAATTGGCAAATGCATTCCCAAATCTTAGAAGATTCATCTAAGCTAAAAGCGCCTCTTCTTTGCGCTAAATTTAAAAATCCAACCATGACATTGAGTGCGACATTCTCGTTAGAAACATCAACTTCCGTTAATTTCGTTTGATTGTCGCCATCAGATTCAGTGGATGCAGGTGCAGGGGGAGGTGTTTGTGAAACAGCTTCGTTCGACATTTTGGTTAATTATAAAAAAAAGTTTTTAAGCAAATATTTTTTAATAATATTTTCTGTAATTAAGATTACACATATAGTGATTCATTTGTTGCAACAAATTTCAAGGTTTTATTGGGAATTTCTCGTAGTTTATGTAGCAGTTCAATATTCCCCATAACTTCGCAAATTTTTTCAAATTCAGAAGCAATGTTGTTAATTTTCAAAATCGCTTTAACAAATTCACCTAGAAATATGCCCCGATTGTACAAATTGCGCAACATTTGTTTGCAGTCCGCCTCGTTGTCGAGTTCGCACCATTTAATTGTTTCATTCATAAGATCAAAATGAAATGTGTAATCGGCACCCGTCGATATTTTGTAATCAACTTCAATATCGTAAAATTGCTGATAATAATTATACAGTTTCATGGTTTCACCATCAAGATATTCCCTCTCTGTTCCTGCCGAAAATTTCTTTGTTTCGTCGGAAACAGATACATTTGTAAAACAACTAAATAATCCAACCAAATCTTCCGTTTTAAAATTGCTGAATCCTTGCGTCTCTACGTACATTTTCGCCCATGGCAAGCAAAACACCTCCTGTGTAAGCGAAGCGACAATACCGCTAACAGTGAGTTGTTTTTCATCATCAATAAATTTGTTTTTCGACAAAATCTCAATAATACAATTCGTCATGTTAACAAGATACTGCGAAACATTTTCACTCTCGCGTTGTTTTTTTGCTAGTGATTCTTCCAACTGTTTTTTATTACTAAATACTTCGGCATCTTTCACAATAGAGAGATTTTCGGCTTCCATTGTCTCAATTTCTCTCTGTTTCTGTCGCCTTTGCTTATTCTTGTAAAGGTGCAATACACTTTTCTTTTGAATATACTCGTCAATAGTTTCGACTTTTGTCTTGCACATACGTAGCATTTCTTCGCGACCTGCGATTCGCGCTTTGATCGATTCAATTTCGTCAAGAACTGTCTTATGCTCTCTTTCAATTTCGTTTTGAATCATACTTTTAGACGAGAAATCACTCATGTCAACCTGTTTATTTGAAATCAAATTCAAAATTAGATTATAATGAAGTTGAAATTTACTAACAAGTGTGGGTGGCTTTCCATTCAAAATTTGGTTGTATTCGGAAAATAGTGGCATTTCGTACATGTTGTTAAGATGAATAACATGGCCAATGGTATCAAGACCACGCCTTCCTGCACGACCTGCCATTTGCGTGTATTCATGACTAAGCAGGTTGCGAAAGCCAGTTCCATGAAATTTGGTCATTCCTGTAAAAACAACAGTTTTCGTTGGCATATTTACACCAACAGCGAATGTCTCAGTTGCGAATAGAACTTTAACATAGCCCTTCGCAAATAGCATCTCAATCATTTCACGAATGACAGGTAGAATGCCTGAATGATGAATAGCAATTCCTTTTTCAAGAAGTTTCATAATGATGCGAAATTCGCGTAGTTGGGTATATTCTTTGTAATTTGGCAGTTTTCGTAGAATTTGAGTGCATTCCTTTTCAACGATGCTGGGGATTTTGGATCCTTCCTCAAAAAGATTGCAAGTAATTTCACTAGCAAATTGTTCGACTTGTTTGCGCGAAAATACGAAGCAAATAGCAGGAAGCATATTGTTTCGCGAAAGATAACCAATAATCTCGTTCAAGACAAAACTCTTTTTAACAAACACCTTTTCCTTTTCCATTTCAGAGAGAACTTTCCTAATTTTGTGAAAATTAGGTTCGTAATTATCGCCAGTACCGCGCTTAAAAGGAATAAGTTTGTTTCGAACACTTTCAATAGTTTCTCGTGTTTTTCGGTCTTTAAATTGCCGAATATTTGACTCTGGAAGGGTAATAAATCCATAATGATTGAGTGGAACAACGCGATGTTCTGTGCTGGCAAGTACAACTTGCGTAGTTTTAATGTTTTCAATCCATCCAGCAAATTGTTCAGCCTTGTCAATCGTTGCAGAAAGCATAATCATTTGTACGTGTTGAGGAAGCATAACAAAAGTTTCCTCCCAAACCTTCCCTCGATCAGCATCGTTAATGTAATGAACTTCATCAAATATCACGCAAGCAAGTTCACTTTTAAAGTCCATGTCAAAGTGAAGAGGCAGTTTGTCGGCTTCAAACGTTTTCTCCTCAATACTTTTCTTGTGGAACAAGGTGTTGCGCAAAATCTCAGTAGTCATAATTAGACAGTCAGCTTCAGGGTTAAACTTAATATCTCCTGTAAGGATCCCAAATGAAATGTCCGGATATTTTTCGGTGAAATCGCGCAATTTTTGATTGGAAAGTGCTTTAATTGGGGCGGTATAAATGACTTTTTTACCTTCACTGACATATTTCTCGATGGCATATTCGGCAGGAAGCGTTTTTCCAGAGCCAGTTTTTGCGGTAATAAGAACATGCTCACCATTTTCAATGCCATCAATTGCGTATTTTTGAAAATCACTGAGAGGAAAAGGGTATTTTGAAAAGCGATCAGCATTTGCCGAAGATTCGTAGGGTTTGTTGCAAATTTTAACCATGTTTATTTGTATGTGTTATGATAATAAGGTGTCTTTAATCGCATTATTCAATTTTTTTTACGACAATGTAATTGTTTGGGTAAAATCTACTTAAAGAGTTCTTGACCAAGTAGAGTATAACATGTCAAACGGAACACAGTCCACGGAATCCGGTTCTCCTTCGGAAATGCGCACGGGTCGCGTTAAATGGTTCAACAACCGCGCAGGTTATGGTTTTGTTACTGGAAATGAAGACCAGACCGATTATTTTGTGCACCACAGTGCGATTAAAGTAGGTAAGGAACAGTACAAATACCTTGTACAGGGTGAATATGTTAGTTTTTCGCTTGTTAAATCTGAATCTGATAATTATGAGTTTCAGGTTGGAGAAGTTAGTGGCTTTGGTGGAGGTCAGCTTATGTGCGAGACGCGTGAAGAAGCGCGTGCTCAGCGCAGGGAACGTGTTGGTACGGAAGGGCAGACGCAGACGCAGGGACAGAGTGAAGAAGGAACGGAAGAGAGCCGTTCGCGCCAGAACTACCGCCCTCGTCAGCGTGGTGGAGGACCGCGTGAAGGCGAAGAATGGATGCTTGTCCGCCGTGTAGGTGGCCGTGGTGGTCGTGGCCGTGGCCGTGGTGGTCGCGGTGGTCGTGGCCGTCAGCAGTCCCAGAGCACTGAATCCCAGCAGCCTCGCAACAACTAAATTGACATAAACGCATAAAAATAAAAACCCAAAACAAAAAAACCAAACAAAAAAACCAAACAAAAAAACCAAACAAAATTTATTAGTTATTACATAATAATTTAAATACTTAATTATTATGTGGTTGTAATTTCAATCAAAAGCAATATAAAGAATACTACAATATGTAATATAAGAAAATGGATATATCCGTGAAAACCCTTGCTACAACATCAAGTACACCTCAAACAAATACAGTAATAGAAGATTCTATGGAAGGCGATTCTTTGCTTTTGCAATTTTCCATGGTTTGTAATACATTGAATTCTTTGAAAACGCAAATAAGTGCATTGCAGACTCATGTAAAAACTCTTGAGCGTGGTGTAAAAAAGGAAATGAAATCGCTTAAGAAGGAAGCCAGCAAAGTAAAAGTGAAAGGAAACAGAAAACCCTCTGGATTTGCAAGACCGTCAAAAATTTCAGATGATTTGTGTAAATTTATGAATAAAGATACGGGTTCTAAGGTAGCAAGAACCGAGGTTACCCAATATTTGATTGGATATATTAATGAAAATAATTTGCAGTTTCAAGAAAACCGCAAAATTATTAAACCAGATGAGCGTCTAACTAAACTATTGAATATCAAAGAAAACGATGAATTGACTTACTTTAACTTGCAAAGATATATGAATCAACATTTCATTAAAGAAACCGAAAAAATGTAAAAATTAATCGCGTCGTGTAGTTTTTTTTCTAGGTCGTAATCGCATGCGAATCTTGCGTTGATCGTTTGGAATACAGTAATATCCGCAAAATTTTTTATAGTTTAATCGTTTTCCATGTTTTCGATTTGCGTATTTGGGATCTTTAATAAGTTTTCCAGACGCATCATATACGGTAGCTTTTGTGGGACCCGCCTTGTGCGACCAATAACCGTTCTTGTCGCGGCGATAAAAATGATAATCATAGCCTGGATTAACTGCTAATGCTCCTAAATAGTATCCGTTAGGACAATCACGTTTTTTTGTTTTGCGTATGCTTTTGTTGTCAGCTAAAATGCGTTTGTTGTATGCTTTGCATGTTATGTTTTTATTCTTAATAAAGGTATGACCAGCGTGATAACCAGGTTGCGGTTTGTGGCATTTTTTTCGGCCGCGACGTCTACACTTATTAACGGGATGTTT
>MDSZ01253782.1_pt1 | contig 10082 bp, 8 predicted proteins | sample 811201 | NCBI WGS metagenome assembly MDSZ01 (sample SAMN05326647, study PRJNA326480) | marine metagenome | isolation source: seawater | place: Indian Ocean: North | collected 2010 | reverse complement strand
TTTTGAATCTTACTTTTTTTAGATTTGGAAGAAATCTTCTTTTAGTCTTATTGTTAGCGTGACTAACTTTATGACCTTTAAGAGGTATTTTTCCAGTAAGTTCACATTTTTTAGACATAAAAATTAAGATTGTATAGGCTTTACCAAGTTATCAGTCAAGATTATTTTTAGTACCTACTATCTCAGAGATATTTATTACACCTTGTTTTTTTAATAAACTGTTAAGATCCTCGCTTATTTTCTTAGCTATACCTGGTCCTTTGTAAACCATTCCAGTGTACAATTGTATTAATGATGCGCCACAAATTATTTTCTCATACGCACTTTCTGCTGAGTCCACCCCTCCTACACCAATAATTTTAACTTTGTTTTTTAAATTTTTAAAAAATTTACTTATGATTAAGTTAGATTTTTCTGCTATTGGTTTTCCTGACAATCCTCCCTTTTCTAATTTATTAATGTTTTTTAAATCATCTCTAGTTCTATCACTAGTATTTGAAACAATTATTGCTGGAATTTCGTACTTTAAAATTAAGTTGGATATCTTTTCGATTTCTTTATCATTTATATCTGGAGAAACTTTTAAAACTGTTGGAACTGATGTTTTTAATGAAACTTTTTCTTTTTTAATGGCATATAGTAGATCATTTAATTCATTTTCGTTATGGAAACTCCTTAAATTTTCAGTATTTGGTGAAGAAATATTAATTGTTAAATAATCAGCAAGATCATAAAATTTTCTAAGACCAATTAAATAATCTTTAATTCTATCTTTTGAATCTTTGTTTGGACCGATGTTTATTCCGAAAAGACCTTTTGGAGGATTTAATCTTATTCTAGATTGAATTAAATCTGCACCTGAATTATTGAAGCCCAGTCTATTAATAAGGGCCTCATCCTCCTCCAGTCGAAAAACTCTTGGTTTAGGATTGCCTAATTGTTTTAAAGGAGTAATTGTTCCTACCTCAACAAAACCAAATCCAAGCTTAAAAATTGAATTATACACCTCAGCATCTTTATCAAAACCAGCTGCAAGTCCTATTGGATTAGGTATTTTTTTTCCAAATAACTCAGTTTCTACATACTTAAAATTAAATTTCTGCTTAGCAGGTATTAAATTTAATTTTAACGCCTGAATTGCTAAATTATGTGCAGTTTCTGGATCAAATTTAAATATTAAAGGCCTTATTTTTCCAAACATTATTTAATCTTTTCCCTAATTAACTTTTGAGTCTCGGTCACGCCAAAAAAACTTATGAAAAAACCAATTCTTGGCCCATTCTCATCACCAAAAATAACTTCATAAATTAATTTAAACCAATCTCTTAAGTTGTCCTTATAACCATTTTCTTTTCCAACAGAAAAAATTTTTGTTTGAATGTCCTCAGGAGTCATACTATCATCACACTCATCTAAAGCCCTTACTAAGTGTGTTAATGCTTCTTTTTCTTCCTCATTAGGAACTTTATATTTTTTATTTAGCGCAATCACATCATTATAATACTTTATTGCGTATTCTACTAGTTTATCAAATATAGGAAATTCTTTTTCTTTAAGATTTGTTTTATATTTTTTTACAAATTTCCATAATAATTCTTTTGAGTCTGCATTACTAGTTTCAACTAAATTTAAAAGCATAGAAAAGCTCATAATATGATTTTCATTTGGAATATTCCCATTATGCACATGCCAAACCGGATTCATTAACTTTTGTAACTCATTTTGCTTTTTCCCCTTTTCGATAAATTCTAAATATTCATCCACTGCTTTTGGAACTATTTCTTTATAAAGTTTTTTTGCTCTTTTTGGGTTTTGATACATAAATAACGATAAACTTTCTGGTGAAGCATATTTGAGCCATTGGTCTATCGTAATACCGTTACCTTTAGATTTAGATATTTTTTCACCTTTTTCATCAAGAAAAAGTTCATATGCAAAACCACTTGGATTTTTTTTTCCAATTAATTTTATTATTTTAGAGGATAAAATTGCACTTTCAATTAAATCTTTCCCATACATTTCGAAATCAATATCCAAGGCATACCATCGCATTGCCCAGTCAACTTTCCATTGTAATTTACAATTTCCATCTAAAATACTTCTCTCTAATTTTTTTCCATTATTATCAAAAATTATATTTGAATTTTTTTCATCAATTTCTAATACGGGTATTTCTAATACTTTGTTTGTATCAGGACAAATTGGCAAAAAAGGTGAATAAGTTTTTTGTCTGTCTTTACCGAGAGTTGGTAAAATTATCGACATTATTTCATTGTAGTTTTTTAACATTAATTTTAAAGTCTCATTAAATTTTCCTTTTCTATAAAGTTCGGTTGAACTTTTAAAAGTGTATTTAAATTTAAACTCATCTAAAAATTTTTTTAATAATTCGTTGTTGTGTTCGCCAAAGCTTTTATATTTTTTAAAAGGATCAGGAACACTAGTTAATGGTTTGTGTAAATTATCCTCCAAAATTTTAATATCAGGAACATTGTCTGGTACTTTTCTCAATCCATCCATGTCGTCTGAAAATGTGATAATTTCTTTAGGGATATCTGTAATCTTATCAAGAGCATTCACAACCATTGAAGTTCTCGCTACCTCCCCAAAAGTTCCAATGTGAGGAAGCCCACTCGGACCATATCCTGTTTGTAAAATAATTTTGCCCTTTTTTTCTATATAAGATTTTCTCTCTCGTAGAATTTTTTTTGCTTCTACAAAAGGCCAGGCAGCAGTTTTTTCTAAATTTTCTTTATCTATCACAAACAATCTTAAAAATTCATATATTTAGTAGTTTTATTAATTCTTATAATGTTGAAATTTATTTACCATAAAATAATGTTCAAAGAAAATGTCCAATTATAAAACAGTTTTTTTTACTTTAGGTATTTTGCAGATAATTCTTGGAATATTCATGCTTATTCCAATAACTGCTCAGTTTATATATGATGAATTTGACTCATCGTTTATGTTGGCTCTTATAATAACTATTATATTTGGAGCTTTATTTATAATTTCAAATTTAGACCATGATAAAAAATTAGATTTACAACAAGCTTTTTTGCTAACTTCTTTATCATGGATTACTGTTGCAATTTTCGGATCCTTACCAATTTTTTTTTCAAGTTTAGACTTGTCATTCACTGATGCTTTTTTTGAAAGCATGTCAGGTATCACTACAACAGGCTCTACAATAATTTCAAATTTAGAAAGTACACCAAGAAGTATTTTATTATGGAGAGCATTACTTCAATGGCTTGGAGGAATTGGTATAATTGTGATGGCAATTACACTTATGCCAATTATGAACGTTGGGGGTATGTTGTTATTTAAAGTTTTAAGTACAGACTCTACTAATGAAGTTTTGCCATCTTCAAAAGAAATTTCAATTAAACTAATTTTAATTTACTTAGGCTTAACTTTAATGTGTTGTTTTTCATATAAATTTTTTGGAATGAATTATTTTGATAGTATTACACATTCAATGACTACAATTGCTACAGGTGGCTTCTCAAATTATAACCAATCAATTGGTTACTTTAATAGTGCCAGGATTGAATTTACCTCAATTATTTTTATCTTGTTAGGAAGTATACCTTTTATTGCCTATGTAAAGTTTATTAATGGTAATCGAAAAATATTTCTGAATGATAGTCAAATAAAAACTTTTATTAAATTAATTTTAATCTCAATCTCTATTTTATTTTTATATCTATTTATAAAAAACGGTAAATTGATTTTTTTAGACTTTAGATCAATCATTTTTAATATTGTATCCATATTAACAGGAACAGGGTATGTATCAGGTGAATATGATAAATGGGGAAGTTTTCCTCTTTTTTATTTTTTAATTTTAATGTTTATCGGTGGATGCGCGGGATCAACTACTTGTGGAATAAAAATTTTTAGAGTCCAAATACTTTATCGATTTGTAGTAAATCAATTGAAAAAATTTATTTATCCAAGAGGAGTTTTTGTAATTAAATATGAAAATAATACTGTAAATGATAAATTTTTAGCTTCGATAATTTCTTTTATATTTTTATATATTGTAATATTTTTTATATTAACTGCTCTACTTTCTTTGTCAGGACTTGATTTTATAACATCAATTTCTGGAGCAGCAACGTCAATATCAAATGTAGGCCCTGGATTGGGATCTGAGATTGGATCAAATGGGAATTTTTCAAATATTCCTCAAATTTCCAAATGGATTTTAACCTTGGGTATGATATTAGGAAGATTAGAATTATTTGCAATTTTAATTCTTTTTCTACCTTCTTTTTGGAAAAAATGATTCATATTAAAAGAAAAAAAAATTTATCAGATCTCTTTAAGTATTATTTCGAAAGAAGAATGATTAAAATTTTACTTCTTGGTGCAATAAGTGGTTTTCCATGGGTTATTATTGGAAGTAGCCTGAGCTTATGGCTAAAAGAGGATGGATTATCAAGAACTACAATTGGATGGGCTGGATTAATTTTTGCAGTTTATGCATTTAATTATCTTTGGGCACCGTTAGTAGATCGTGTGTATATACCTTTTTTGACAAAAAAAATTGGTCACAGAAAATCTTGGATTTTTTTAATGCAAACACTTATTTTAATTTGTTTGCTATTATGGTTTTTTTTAAACCCAAATTATAATCTAGCTTTAATAATTGGTATTGGTTTAGTTATTGCTATAGCCTCATCTACACAAGACATAACTGTCGATGCATTAAGAATTGAGCAAATATCTAAAAATGAGAAAGAGCTGATGGCAGCAGGTGCTGCTGTAGCTGTTGTTGGTTGGTGGACAGGATATAAACTTGGTGGTGTCGTAGCATTAGGCTTGGCAGAGTATTTCGAAAATTTGGGATTTACAAATTATTGGCAAATAGCTTTTCTTGGATTAGGTTGTGTTGTTGTACTTTTTAATATTGGAATTTTATTTATTAAAGAAAAAAATTTTCAAAACAAAAAAAAGAATCAGAATATATTGGATGAGCAGATCAAGAAAAATCTAAAAATTAGTAATTTTTTTACAAGAATTTCAGTGTGGTTATCGTCAACTATTGCTGGTCCTTTGATAAATTTTTTTAAAAAAAATGGTTTTAAAATTGCAGTTGGAATAATAAGTTTTATTTTTTTATTTAAAATTGGTGAGGCATTTTTGGGAAGAATGTCAGTAATTTTTTATAAAGAAATAGGATTTTCTAAATCTGATATTGCTCTATATTCCAAAACCTTTGGATGGTTAACTACCGTAGTTTTTACTTTATTAGGAGGTCTATTTGCAATTAGATCGGGTATTATTAAATCAATGTTTTTGGCTGGAATATTAATGGCTTCAACAAATTTACTTTTTACATTACTAGCTTGGAGTGAAAAATCTTATTTATTATTTGCTATTGCTGTAATTCTTGATGATATTGCAGCAGCATTTGCTACTGTTGCATTTGTTGCTTTTATATCCCTTCTAGTTGACCGAAACTATACTGCAACTCAATATGCACTTTTAGCATCAATAGGTACAGCTGGTAGAACAAGTTTAGCATCTTCTTCTGGGGCATTAGTTGATTGGCTTAATGGAAATTGGGGTATTTTTTTTATAATTACAGCTTTGATGGTAATACCATCTTTAATATTATTATATAGAATTAAAAATAAAATAAATTTAGATGACTAATTTTTTTTCGACTGCAATTGTTAAAAATATTTATAAAAGCCCAAAGATTAAATCTGAGATAACATCGCAAATTTTATTAGGTGAAAAATTTAAAATTTTATATAAAAAAAAAAATTGGTTAAATATAAAAGTAAAATCAGATAATTATGTTGGTTTTATTAAAAATAATAATTTTTCGGAAAAATTTGAGCCTAAGTATAAATGCTTTAACTTAAAAACCAAAGTATTTAAAAAAAATAAATACAATAAATTGGTTGGTGATAAATCTTTTTTACCATTTAATAGTCGAATAAGTATTATTAATATAAAAAAAAAATATATAGAGTTTAAAAAAGATAAGTGGGTCAAAAAAAGTGATTTAAAGCTACTTAACCATAAAGAAAAAAATTTTAAAAAAATTCTAATGAAATTTAAAGGTACTAAATATTTATGGGGAGGCAAAACATATAATGGAATAGACTGTTCAGCACTTGTGCAATTATATTATAATTATAATAATAAATATTTTCCAAGAGATACGAAAGATCAAATAAAAATTAAATCAGGAACAAAGTGTTCAAAAAAATTCAAAAAGGGTAGTATTATTTATTGGAAAGGTCATGTGGCAGTATGTATAAACTCGAATAAATTAATACACGCATATGGACCAATGAAAAAAGTTGTAATAATGAATATTGATAAAACAATAAAAAGAATAGATAAAACAGCAAAACTTAAAGTAAAAAAAATTACGCAGATATAGATGGATTTACAAGAAAAGTTTCAAATTTTATTAAATAAGTTCAAAATTGGAAAATTAGATGAGGTTATTTTTGAGTCAACACTTATGGCTAAAAAATATCCAAATCAGGAAGTATTTATCAATTTATTATCGCTAGCTTATCAAGCAAAAGGGCAATTTAATAATTCGATTTCAATACTAGAAGAAGCTTTAAAAAGAGGAAAAAAAAACTTTAATTTTTGGAATAATTTAGGTTTAACTTATCTTAAAATTAGAAATTTTAACAAAGCTGAGGAATGTCTCTTAGAGGCAAACAAATTAAATCCAAAATTTATTAATACTTTAAACAATTTGGGAAATTTATATATAGAACTTAATAATTTTGAAAAAGCAGAATTGTATTTGAGAAAAGCTCTAGAAATTAATAGTGAAATACTCGAAACTAATTATAATTTAGCAACACTTTTGCAATCCATCGGAAAAATCAAAGATGCTAAAGAATTTTATAAAAAAACACTTGAAATAAATGAAGATTTTACTCGAGCAGACTTTGGTTTGGCTATGCTAGAAAAATACGATAATTCAAATAAGCATGTTGAACTAATGGAAAATAAAATAAATAAAAAGTTAACTAAAAGTGGATATAAAGATTTGTATTTTGCTTTAGGCAAAGTATATGAAGATTTAAACAACATTGATAAATCTTTTACTTTTTTAAAGAAAGCAAATGAAACTAAAAAGGAACTTACAAATTATAAAATTGAAAACGATAACAAGTTATTTGAAAAGATTATTTCCTTTCATAGTAAAAATAATCTTAAAAAAGAAAGATTTCCTAAACAATCAAAAAAAATTATTTTCATACTTGGAATGCCAAGAACAGGAACTTCAATGGTTGAACAAATAATTTCAAATCATAGTGATGTAACAGGAGGTGGTGAAATTAATATATTGTCGTTTTATCTTGATAAACTTTTTAATGATAAAATAGATAATATTTATGAAAATTTAGATTTTATTAAAAATGAATATCTAAATTATTTAAATAAGATTACAAAATCAGATATAATAACAGATAAAGCCCCTTTAAACTTCAGATGGATTGGGATCATAAAACTTATTTTTCCTAATTGTAAAATTGTTCACTGTTTAAGAGATCCATTAGAAAATAGTTGGTCAATTTTTAAAAATGAATTTGAAAGAGGAATGTTTTTTTCAAACAGTTTTGAGGATATAGCTAAATATTATCAATTATATAAAAATTTAATGATCTTTTGGAAAAAGGAATATGAAAAAAGTATATTTGATTTAAGATACGAAGATTTAATTAATGACCCAGATAATGAAATAAAAAAATTAATAAGTTTTTGCGATTTAAACTGGCAAGATAGTTGTTTAGAATTTTATAAAAATAAAAAATCAATAAAAACTGTTAGTTTTATGCAAGCAAGGAGACCTATCTATAGAGATTCCCTTAAAGGATCAATAAAATTTAAAAAATATTTAGTTGAGCTTAATAATTTTCTTAAAAATTAATTTCTTCCAAAGTCTGGTTTATTTATATCTTGTTTTAGTCTTATAATTTTCTCTCTAACTTTTTTTGAATCTTGTAGTTTTTTTATTATTGTTTTGTTGTTTTTTTTTATTATATCTCTTTTGAAAGAATTAAGGTTTTTAATAAATAAATCAATGACTTGTGATATATTTTTACTATTACTGAAAAAGATATCTCTCCACATAATTTCATTAGATGCTGCTATTCTTGAAAAATCTCGCAATCCTCCTGCACTAAAATTAATTAAATTATATTTCTTTTTCTGCTCAAAGTCGGTAGCAGTTTTAATTAAATTGTATGCGATTAAATGCGGTAGATGACTAGTTAAAGAAAAAATCATATCATGTTTTTTTGCATTCATTATCATAATTTTTGCTCCTAGTTTTTTCCAAAAACTTGATAATTTTTTTAAATTTTTTGCATTAGTATTTTTATCTTTTATAAGTATACACCATTTATTTTTAAATAAGTTTCCACTACCATGCTCTGGTCCACTAACTTCGGAACCTGAAATTGGATGACTTGATATCCAGGAAATATTCTTATTAAGTTTCCCTTGTGAAATTTCTATTAGATTCTTTTTAGAAGAGCTGACATCAGTCAAAATAATTTTTTTTATGACTAAATTATTTAGTTTAGGGATAATTTTTTGATACTCAGACAGATGTGTGCAAATTATTATTAAATCCATTTTAGATACAATTGATTTTAAATCATTTGTAACTTTAAATTTACCCTTTATAGTTTTTAGTTTTTTAAGGTTTAGTTTTGATTTTTCGTTAACAAAAATATTCTTTGCAGTCTTTTTTTTTAAACATGCTCGTAATATTGATGATCCAATTAAACCACAACCAATAATCAATAAATTATTTACCATTTAAAATATTGTCCAAATTTTTTATAAACTTTTTATTTTCTTCACTTGATCCTATTGTAACTCTTAATTTATTTTTCATTTTATAACTGTGCATGTTTCTAAGAATAATGCCTTTTTTTTCTAATTTTTTTAAAACATAATTAGCAGAAACTTTGCAAAAATCAAAATCTAATAAAAAAAAATTAGGTCCTGGTAAATTTGAAATAATATTATTTTTTTCAAAATAACTTTTAAATTTTTTCGACCAAATTTGATTGTGTCTTATTGATCTAATAACGAATTTTTTATCTTTTAATGCTTCTGTAGCATAAAGTTGTGCTAATTGATTAACATTAAATGGTGGTTTAATTTTATAAAGCTCATTTATAATATTTTTTGGTCCATATCCCCAACCAACTCTCAGGGATGCAAGTCCATAGATTTTAGAAAAAGTTCTAAGAATAAAAACATTTTTAGAATTTTTAAATAACTTTAATCCATTTATGTAATCTTTTTTTTTCATATATTCAAAATATGCATCATCAATTACTAATAAAATTTTTTCTTTTAATTTTTTTCTTAAATATTTAATTTCTTCTATAGTCAAATAAGTACCTGTGGGATTATTAGGATTTGCAATAAATACTATTTTCGTTTTGTTTGAGGTTTTTAAAAGAATATTATCTACAGAAATCTTAAAATTATTTTCTTTGGCATACAGCACTTTCGCTCCAACAATCTTTGCATAAATGCGGTACATTAAAAAACTATATTCTGGTAGGACTACCTCATCATCTTTAGACAAAAATAATTGGCACAACATTTGAATAATTTCATCTGATCCCGCTCCACAAATAATTTTATTAAAATCACATTTATATGTTTTTGAAATTTGCCTTCTTAGTAATTTACATTTACTGTCTGGGTATTTATCTAACTTTATTTTGTCATTTTTTATTTTTTTTACTTTAGAGCATATACCTAAGGCAGACTCATTTGCAGAAAGCTTTATTAAATTTTTAATATTACCTAATTTTGACTTTCCTGGCCTGTAGGTATCTACATTTATTTTTCTAAATTTAAGCAATTTTATAGTCACGAACTAAACCTTATAAATAAATTAACAAAATTTAATAGTAAAATTAGCTATATTTTTTTTAAAATTGACATAATAAAAATCATTTAGTACAAAAAAAGTGCGCTGATTTAACTGAATTGCGAGCGCGTTAAAAAAACCGCTAAATAAGTTTTTTTTCCCTCACAATTCATCAAAAAATTAT
>MDSZ01064504.1_pt1 | contig 10082 bp, 10 predicted proteins | sample 811201 | NCBI WGS metagenome assembly MDSZ01 (sample SAMN05326647, study PRJNA326480) | marine metagenome | isolation source: seawater | place: Indian Ocean: North | collected 2010 | reverse complement strand
TCAAATGTAACAGTTTCTCTACCTCTTTGTAAGTGAACCATTTCTACTTTAGGTCTTAGTGGATCTATTCCTAACTTTTTACCAAGTGCCATTATGTAACCATCTGTAGCTCTGTTTCCTGAAACTCTTTTTGTTACCTCATACCACTTTCGATTAATACCCACAAAAGTCGTAGAACCTTTCCAATTTTCATTCACACCAGCCAAACCTATCCATCTTGCATCTTCAACATGTGGTTTTAATATATTTCTTATTTCTTCATCCCATCCCTCATTTAAACAAACAACATCATCATTCATTATGAACAAGCAATCACCCGTAAACACTTCACCAACAATATTTTGATACTGTTCTAATTCTTCATATCCATATCTTTTATCGGAAACTAAATTTTCTATATTAGCATCATCAACGAAACACATTCTACTCACTTTGTCAACAGCTTCATATGTCTCTTCATCATCAGGATCTGAAATAACTATGTATTCCACATTAGAATTATCTTTTGCTCTCATGATAAAAGATGATAAAGAATAAATTAGTTCGTGTGATCTTTTTCTAGTCATCCACATTATGCTAATTTTCATTTATCTCTCCTCGATAGAATAGGATTTTGTATCGGCCAATCTATTCCTATTATTGGATCATTCCATTTTATTGTGAATTGTTTATCTACATCTGGATACTCTCCTTCATAGGACCACTTATAATGAAAAACTGAAGTGTCGCTCATCACTAAAAAACCATTACCAACACCTGGTGGTAACAAAACTTGTTTGTTGTTTCTATCACTTAATAGCATAGATTCCCATTGTGTAAATGTATCTGAAGATTCTCTATTGTCTACAATAACAAAATATATTTCACCATGAAGACAAGTTACCAATTTCCAAGATTTATGGTCACCGTGTATACCACGCAAAACATTTTTTCTTGATGTAGAAACTTTATCATGATTAAATTCTAAATTAAAATCACCATCTTTCCAAATAGTATAAAGGTCACCCCTATAATCAGTAAAAGTATCTTGTTCTCTGATTACCACACCGTTTATCATAAAACACCTCTCCAATAGTTTAATAAATCCTCACATACATTTGTTAGATTTTTCATTGGTGTCCAAGCAAATTCATGTCTGAACTTTGTGGTATCTGGTATCTGCAGTGTAATATCAGTAGGTCTTACTCTATCCTCATCTAATTTCTTTTTCAAATCTTTTTTTGTAGACATGCTAATTAATTTATCTAGAGCATCACCAACTGTACAAGTTTCACTCCCACCGATATTGTAAACCTCTCCAAATTTATTACTATTAGAGCACACCCAATAAGCACTTATAGCATCATCAATGTGAGCGTAAGTTCTTGTAGATTCTAAATTACCGTGTCTTATAAATCCATCACCCTTGCCTTTTTCGTTTAATACGATTTGATGAGCAAATGAAGATAGAGCAAATTGCTTACCCCTACGAGCACCCTCATGACTAAACATACGAGTTATGATAATTTTCATACCGAATGCTTTATGATAATACTGAGACATTAGATCATGTCCAACTTTTGAAATTGAATATGGATTAGCTGCTCTGATAGGGTTTGTTTCTTTAATTGGAACTTCACTCTCTTCTGGCATACCATAAACTTCACTGGTTGATACGCTAACAATTATAGGATCATATTCAGAATCTTTTATTGATTCTAACAAATGTGTCGTACCAACGGTATTGGTTTGTAAAGTTATGACTGGTGTCTTAAAACTTACTTCAGGAAAACTTTGAGCAGCAAAATGAAATATTTTACTTGGTTTAGATATATCTACCGCTCTCTTAATACTTAGACTATCCAATAAATCACAATCAATAAATTCTAATCTATCGTCATCAATATGATCTAAATTTTTAGTGTCTTCCATCCATCGTTTTGTACAATATATTTTTTGGTTTGGTTTTATGGCGTATTCTAAAATGTAATCAATCATGTGACTACCGACAAAACCTGTACCACCAGTTATTAATATATTCATAACGAATTTAACTCCTCACACAAACTAAGAATATCTTCTCTAACTAATTCAGGATGATTACCAATATATAAACCAAACGAATGTATGTGATCTACATTCTTCAAATCATGTTTGATTATATCATACCCCTCTAAATAAGGTTGTCTAGCTTGGTTACCACCACCAGCAGTTCCAACTCTATACTCTATCTTTTTTTCAGCTAATAATTTACAACATTTATTGAACAAATCCAAATCTTTTTTAGTCAAAATTAATGGTAATGCAAAATTACTATTCCCATTTTTTTCATAGTCAACCATAAACTTATCAGAATTTAAATTATCAACCCAAACAATAAAGTTTTTTGACCTTTGTTCACAATTAAAATCCAATCTTTTTAATTGTTGTAAACCTAATACAGCATTAATTTCTTGATTTCTAAAATTATAACCAGGCACAGCAAAAGTAAACAATGGATTTAAATCAGAATACTTTTTTTTGTATTCATTTATTAATGAAGGCGAGGCTTCTCTTGTCATACCGTGTGACCTAAACAATTTAGCTAAATCATATATGTCACTATTATTAGTACATACCATACCACCCTCAATAGTGGTTATATGATGACCAAAGTAAAAAGAAAAATTAGAAACATCACCAAAGTTACCAACTTTAATTCCGTTGTGTTCAACTCCATGAGATTCACAACAATCTTCTATCAAAAATAAACTGTTCTTTTTACAAAAATCTACCAATTCCTCACTTATAGCATTGAAACCCAACACATGAACTAAACAAACACCAACAGTATAGTCGGTAACTGCTGCTTTTATATTCTCTAAAGTAATGGACATATTTTTAAAATCAACATCAACAAATACAGGAGTAAATCCTAGATTTATTAAAGGAGCTACATCTGAAACCCATCCTAAAGGCGAAACAATTACCTCTCCCAACCCATGTGTTTCTTTCATTATAGAAGTCATCATATAATTCGCAGAAGCACCTGAGTTTACAAAAACAGAATGCTCACATCCTAAATATTTAGACCAGGCCTTTTCAAACTCCTTTACTTTAGCACCATTAGTGAATCGTTGATTAGGTGTATTAATAAAATCCACCATCGCTTTTTTATCACCGCTTGTTATACTATCATTTATTAATTGCCATTTAAATTCCATATTATTACCCTATTTCTATTGTATCGTGGATATAAGATACTGGTATTTTATCGTATTTATCATCTTTAAATCTATTATAACATTCTTGTAAAGTTTCATTAGCTTTAACAAATGTTTTTTTGCCAACCTTTAAAATTTCACTTATGTCAATCTGACTCATCTTTCTGCCACTATCTTTTTGTTTTAATATACCATCTGAACTTTTTAGTTTTAATCCGATGTCTATGGAAACTCTTAACCCACCGTTATTTTTGAGTGTTCTATGTAGACAAGCGTGATCGAAAATAGTTATAGTTCCAAATTTCAAGTTACTAATATGTTCAAAATCTGTAAAAGTTTTTTGTCCATTAGAATAATTAGGTTGAGTATCAAAAAATGATGGTTGAACTTCACCGATTACTTTATTAAATTCTAAAGATGTAGTTTTATCTCCTAACACACCAATAGTTAATATAGCGTCACCCTTATGACCAGCCCACGCATCGGAGTGTAATCTTGATGTTGCTGACAATCTTGAATCTGCATTGGAAACTTTACCATCAACTATTCTTACTGTAGTAAGATCAAAAGAACTAAACTGATTAACTAAGTTTTTTTTAATTAAAATATCATTAATGTGACTTTGTATTTTATTATAAACATCTACATTTTCAACTTTTGGGTAAAAAGCACCATTTGGCGTTCTATTTGGTAAATTTAAAATATTATTTTTATACTCTTTTAAAAAATTATCTGATTTTTTAAATGTTTTTTTGTAGAACTCATTACAAGTTTTTATTATGTATTCTTCAAGTAAGTTTTTTAATTTTTTATTGTCAACTTCATCTATTAATAATTCTAAACAGACACCGCCGTCAAAAGATACCTCACATTCTCTACGAATATCATCGTATAATTTCTCTCTATCACTAAGATTATTCAACATCTATAAAATCCTTAATTTTATTAAAAATTGAATCAGCCGATAAGCCATTTTTTTCTAAATGATAATCTCTATCACCATTTTCAAAAATATATCTCTCTGGTAAACCTAATCTAAGAACGGGTTTTAAAGTTTTATTGTCTGACAAACCCTCTAAAATTACAGAACCAACTCCTCCTGATAAAGTTTGTTCCTCAACAGATACAATGTGTGTGTAATCAGTAAAAGTTTTTTCACTTATTGGATTAGGTTTTAATTGATGTAAGTCATAAAGACTAACTTGATAATTTTCACTCTGTAATTTATCCCATACATCTAAACATCTTCCAAGAATATAACCGTGTGAAACTAAAGCTATTCTTGGATCATTAAATATGCTAAGACTGTCATATAATCCTGGTTTTAGTAACTCGATACCAGAACCTAAACCATCTGTATCGTTGTCAAATCTTGTATCATAATTTCTCTCTAAGCGGATGTATCTTAATTTTTGTTTTTCATACGATAATTTAACTAACTCTTTTGTTTTGTATATGTTACGAGGACAATTAATCTCTATACCTAATAAAGATCTCATATAGGCAATATCCTCAGTTGGAGCGTGTGCAGGACCTGCTGGCATATAACCCAACCCAACACCCGATCCTAAGATGGTGATTGGATTGTTTCCCATGGCACACGAGTATCTAATTTGTTCAAAACATCTAGCAACCCAAGCTCCCATAAAATAAACATATACTTTCTTACCTTGGGCAGATAATCCAGCAGCGAAGTTTATTGTGTGTTGTTCTGAAATACCAGTAGCAAAAAACTGACTTGGTAATTCATCTCTCCATTGATCTAACGCGGGCGCTCCCATGTCAACACTAAGCATTAAAACATCTTTATCTTTTTTAGCTATTTTAAATAAATCATCTATAAAAGTATCCCTCTGTGTCATGATAACTCCTCTAATCCTGTTTTTATATCTTCATCTTTTTTTGGTATTATAGTGTGGTATTGCCAAACACCTTCCATATAACTAACACCCTTGCCTTTAATTGTATTTGCTATAATAACCTGTGGTTTATTATTAGTTTGCGCAAATACAGTTCTCATTTTGTCAAAATCATGACCATCAACACTAACAACATCAAACCCAAAGCTTTTAAATTTATCCTCAAGTGGGTTTAATTTTAATAATTCTTCAGTATTACCCAAAATGCCTAATTGATTTCTGTCTACAATTAATTTTATATTATTCAAATTGTGATGGGATATAAACATTAAAGTTTCCCATACTGAACCCTCGTATAACTCGGCATCACCTAACATCACATATACATTTTTGTCACTATCATATGCTAATCCACAAGCATAACCTATGTTATTTCCTAAAGAACCACCAACATGGTAACAACCAGGTATTGTCCAATCTGAGTGTAGTCTTAAAATACCCTCTGGTGTACAATATTTTTCTAACTCGTCTTTTGGAAAATATCCCAAATCGGATAATATAGGATAAACTGCTGGAGAGCCGTGAGCTTTACTGAATATCATTATGTCTTCTTCATGGTTAAAGGTAGTTTTTTCATCACAGTATAATGAAACTAATATGTCAACATTAGACAAACAACTTGCTAAATGACCTATTCCACTTTTTGTTTTAAAGTTAAAAATTCTTTTTCTAACTGATTTTGCTTTATCTTTTAATATTTCATTAGACATTTCTACCCTCTTAATATTAATTGTTAAAAATAATTCCTATACCTCTAGAATCACCAGATGATTTATAACCTTGATTGTATTCTATTCTATGTGTCGGACTCCAATCCATCAAAGCGTCTTTAATATATTCGTAATCAAATCTTTGTTCTTTACCATCGACTATGTAAGTATCATAACCTAATCTATTAGAATCATCTTTATCTAATTCACCCCACACTGGAACAAATATATCATGGACCATAATTATCCCTTTATTTTTAGGTAAAACTTTTATTTCATCATTTATAGGCCAATAAGATTCAGCTTTACTCCCAAGACCAGCAGCACTCATATGAGCATCTAAAAAGAAAATCGTATTATCAAAGTTCATTGTATCCACTAATTTAGATAAAACATCTGGCGAATTTCCATTAAAAATTTTAAAGTTACTTCTTGAATTGTTTAATAATCTATTCGTTGTTTCTTTTACATACTTTTCTGAAATTTCTATACCTATTATTTCATCAACCAAAAAAGATAATTCAGTAGTTGATCTACCCTCATATGTGCCACACTCTACTATCGTGTCTATGTTATACTCCTTTATTATCTCATAAACTCTATCTAAAAAATAAGTATCGGCAGTAGCATATCCTTTATTATTCGGCCTATCATAAGTTTGTTTAATAAAATTTTTTGGTAGATTCAAATTATTCTCCTAATATTTTTCTTTTCAATTTTACTTTAGTATTTTCTAAAATGTTATTAGCAGCTACATCACCATATTTTTTTCTTACTTTATCTAAAAATGGTTTGTAAGTATGATACTCCAAGTAAGCTTCATCCCTAAATTTTAATATTTCCTCTGGTGTTAATTCATCAGTAGGTAAAGGTTTTGTGGTGTAAGCATGAAAAGAATATCCAGCATAATCTTCAGGCATTTCTATACCAGCATCGACTGCCTCCTTATACAACTGACTGCCTGGTAAAGGCATAGCAGCATAGGCATTCCAAGCCATAGAGCACAACTCCTTACTTAAATCTAAAGTTTTTCTCATAGTTTCATGTGTATCTCCTGGTAAACCGAACATATAATTAGCCATAACATTTATACCAGCATCCTCTATTCTTTTTACAACATCAGTTATATCTACATCTTTAAACTTACCCTTAGATACTTCTAGTCTTACATTTCTATCGGCACTTTCAATTCCAAGACACAACCACTTTATACCAGCTTTTCTAACTAATTTTAAAATTTCAGGCTTACTTATTGTATCAACTCTTGAATAAGTCCACATAATTAAATCATCAGAGTATTCTCTTTCAGATAATAATTTTATTAGAGGTAGATAATACTTTTTGTTAAACAAAAACATTTCATCAGCTATCCGGATAGTTTTTACACCCATATTATTAAGTTTATCAAATTCTTTAATAATAAAATCAGGTGACCAGAATCTCATCTTATTGTAATTACTCGCGACACCCGTTTCCTCTAAATCGTCTCTATTTAGGATATTAATCATACAGAATGAACATTGAAAAACACATCCTAAAGAAGTATAAAGAGCAGCATATGGTGTTCTTTTTTTATGGTCGTATTCTCCATGCCACATCGGTGAACGATACAAATCAAGTGGTTTTTCTTTATAAGGTAATAAATCCCAAGCGTAACCTGGTAAATCTAAATCCATCCTCTCTTGTGGCACTATCTTTTCTGGCGCGGTTAAAAATGGTTTACCATCTTTTACAAACCCAATTCCCTTTATGTTCTCTAATTCTCTTAGATCTGTTAAATCTTCTAATTTTAGTACATTCCATAAAGAATAAACACCTTCGTTTGTAAAAATAATGTCTATGTTCGGCTCCTCATCTAAAACTTTGTAAGGTAATGCTTGAACATGAGAACCAACAAATGAGACTGGTATTTTTATGCCTTTATCTTTAATCGCATTTGCCAATCTAACCGCACCACTCATCTGTGTAGTTCCAGAATTTACATTTTCTCCATATACACAAAAAGTAATTAGTCTAGGATTTACTTTTTCAATATGTTTTACGGCATCGTCTATCAACATTTTTTCTGCCAGAACATCTAATACACCGACATCATAACCTTGTGATCTACAAGATTGTGAGAGTAATAACAACCAATAAGGCGTCCCTATACCAGAATAATCAGTAGATAATCCTTGATAAACATCCTTAGCACTTCCAGGATTTATAAATAAAACATCCACTATACATCTCCCCAATATCTTTCAATTTCATTTGATACTGATTTAAAACTATTCAGTTCATTAACTTTTTTCCATGCGTGTTGCACAACTTCAAATCTTTTGGTGGGATTATTCATATACTCGACCATTTTCTTTTCTAAAATATCTTCATCAATAGTCGCTGTTTCAGGATAGTATATATGATGGTGATGATTTAATCCACCTATATTAATAGAACCTACCATAGCAACTTGAACAACTTGTGTGCCTGGATGTATGGTGGTAGGATCTAAATTAAAATGATACAAATAAGGACTCCATAAGTCTATAAATTCTTTATGCCCTAAGTGTGCAAAATCTTGTCCACCTTTAAGTGGTTTTGTTTTTACTGGTAAATTATATTTATCACCTATATAATTAGCAAATTCGTATGTCCTACCCCTACGATGTAATGGATTGGGTATGTACGCATAAATACCATTAATTTTTTCATCAGAATAAAAATTATCATAATAGTAATCAATATTCTGTGGTTGTTTGAAAAATTTGATTTTCATGCCAGTATACTCTTCTATAGGACCGAACACTTTCATCGTTTCCTCATTCTTAGGACACTCAGCGTGTAAATCATCACAAGATTTTAAAAACTTAAATCTATTTTGAACTCTATGTTCCTTGACATTAACTTCTTTTAAAGAACCTATAACTCTAGCACTAGGATACCTTTTCTTTATTCTTTCAACACTATAATCATTCCAACAATGGTTATCTAGTCCTTGTCTTTCACAAGCATAAAATATTAAGTCTACATCCAAATCAGGAAAATTTATCCCTTTATCAACCCACTCACTTAAGTTTAAAAAACTACTTCCCTTTCCAAACCATTGATAATTATGAATTACTGGAAAACATTTTGACGACATAGAATGATGAAAGCTATAGGGTTTGTTCGTCCAATAGCTAAACGCCTCTCCATTCTTAACATAATAAGAATCTATGTTGATTGCCGAATCCCAAAAAACCGCTACTTTCATTTATTTACTACTTTACTTATATACTCAGATAGTTTTTTCTTTGGTGACCAATCTAATGTTTGATTTGCTTTTGAATAATCACATAATGTAACATCATATTCGCCAGGTCTTGCTGGAATGTACTCAACCACATCTTGACCGAACATTTCAGTTACTTCCAAAATTGAATGATTAACTCCACTACCTAATTCAAATATTTCTCCAGCATATCTCATATCAACAACACCATGCATAGCTTCGTGACATTTTACAATCCCATCAACTATATCGTCTATGTGTGTAAAATCTCGTCTTTGTTCTCCATCACCTGTAACTGTAAATGGTTTACCCTCACGATATTGTTTTTCAAAAATCCCTATTACTGTTGCATAAGTTCCACTCTCTAACTGATGAGGACCATAAACATTATAAAACCTACAGATTGTTGTTGGTAAACCATAAACTTTACTGTAAAGTTCGCACAATTGTTCTCCACCAAACTTAGACCAAGCATACGGACTACCCCACAATCCGTGATGAAAAGAACTAGAACCAGCAAAAACAAGAGGACATTGTTTACTTCTAGCCCACTCTAATATATTAAGTGTGCTATCAAAATTATTTTGAATAGCAGTTACTGGATCTTCGATAGATGGTTGTATTCTAGCAAGTGCTGCTAAATGGAATATTGTATCTGGTTTTTCCATAAAAAAATCATAGTCATAAACATGACATAAATCCACATCAAAGTATTGAACATTTTTATGTTTTATCTCGTTACTTTTTTTACCAGTTGAATAATTATCTAAACACACGACTTTATGGTCATCAGCCAACAATCTCTTTATTAGGTTTGTTCCTACAAATCCAACTCCACCTGTGACTATTATTTTCATTTTAAAATCTCTGAATATTTTTTGTTTTGCTCCATTTGTCTATCTATTGTTTTTGGGTGAATAATAGAGTATTTTTGTTCCATTGGTAAGTGAGCATAAGTTTGAAAACCTGTTATCATCTCGTGAACTGGTCTTTCCCAACGAATATTTGGTCTGTTACG
>MDSZ01233973.1_pt1 | contig 10083 bp, 10 predicted proteins | sample 811201 | NCBI WGS metagenome assembly MDSZ01 (sample SAMN05326647, study PRJNA326480) | marine metagenome | isolation source: seawater | place: Indian Ocean: North | collected 2010 | reverse complement strand
TCCTCAGAACTATGGTCGTGTATATGTCTCTGGTACTGACGAACTTGGTGACTTCAAGGTTGGTACATTCGCTAAGATTGAAAACAGAACTGGTGCTATTACATTCACGGGTACAGTTTCGATCTCGGAAGTTGAATTCTTGAAACTGAAGGGTGGTGACGTTGTTGTTACTGGATTCTCCTCAGACAACACATTAGGCGGAACCCAATCTTCCGACAGTTTGATCTCTACTCAGAAAGCAGTTAGAGACTATATCGTTAACAACCTCGGTCCTTACATCAACAAACCATATTCTACGAACCCAGTTCCTAGAGCACTGGTTGAACTTACCGACTCTGGTAAGATTAATGCTGACCAGTTACCACCTATCAGACCATTCAGTGTATACACTGTTGTAAACGAAACAGAAAGACTGAGGTTAGAAGGTGCTCTTGCTGGTGATATTGCTATCCAAGATAACTCGGATACAACAGGAGCAACTGAATCCTACATTCTAAACAATGACAACTCCAGTCTGTTCCTTGCTTTCCCAACTACCACAGGAACTGATGGATCTGTTAACTACCAGTTCTCTGTAAATAACATCTACACTGGTGCCACAACTGGTGGTAAGATTCAGGCAACAGAATCTAGAATTGGTGTTGTATATCAAATTAACATCACTGACGGTGGTGAAGGATATACAGTAGCACCACAAGTTAACTTTGTTGGTGGAAACCAACAAATCGGTGCTGTAGATGCTAAGGCATATGCCACCATCGCTGGTGGTAAGGTTGTAACTATTGTACTTGAATTTGATAATGGATATGTAGGTGGTAAAGGTTATACCACAGCACCAACAGTTCTAATCGATGCTCCTGCTGTAGGAACCACTGCTGCTGCTGATGCTTTGATTGAAAGCAGACTCTATGGTGACATTGTAAACAACATTAAGATTACTGATGCCGACACCATTCAAACTGATAATGCTACTCCAGTAACTGTTGATCTTTCCAGAGTTGTCAATACTTCTGGTACATCCGCTGACAACTGGGTGTCTCTATCCTCTAACATTATCGATGCTGGAGACATTCAATCTGGTGTTATCTCTACAGCAAGATTGGCAAGCAACGACTCCGCTGCTAACTCTTTCACATTCCTAAGAGGTGACCAATCTTATGCTCCTGTAGTTCAGTCACTCAAAGGTCCTGAGAATAGATACTTCCTCAAGACTTTGACTGGAACTGGTTCTGGTTCTTCTCAGATTCAGGTTCCATTTAGTGAGAATATTATCAAAGGTCATGGTGTAGATGGTCCTGGTATTGCTGATGATACCATCATCCAATCGTTTATCGTTTCCCTCGATGGACAAACCATCACCATTACTCTAGATACTCCAACTGATGACTCTACTCCACAGGATAGTGTCATTAACTTCACCAGAAGCAATTCTCCAATTCAGTTGGATTCCAACTATAGTTTGGGTAATTTCATCGACAGTGTTGTTATTTCTGATGGTGGTTCTAATTGTACTATTGATGGAACTCAAACATCTGGTACTGCTCGTGACGTAAGTCTGTCTGGTGGCACTGGTACTGGACTCAAAGCAAACATTTCTATCGTAGGCGGTGTAGTCACAAGCGTTGTTGTTGTTGATGGTGGTCAGCAGTATAGTCAAGACTTTACTGTAGACGTATTCCCACCTGAACTAGGTGGTGGTTCTGGTCTCGTACTAGAAGCAAAACGATCTACAACCAATAAGATGTATGCTAATACATCTATCGATATTGCTAGAGTCACTGATGCTGGTCAGGATGACTATGGTACATTAGGTATTGCCAGATTCAAGAAAGACCAATTCAATATTGGCACCGCTGGTGATGGTTCTGTATCACTGAAGACTGGTGAAAATAGTAACCTAGACGCTGATACACTAGACGGTTTTGAAGGATCGTACTATACCAATGCTTCAAATATTGGTTCTGGTACTCTCAACAAGTCACGTTTGACTGGTTCTTATGATATTAGTATCACCCAACAATCTGCTAATACTAGAAGATTGTATTGGCAGAATGCTAACGACCAACTTGATGATGCTACAGCGATTACTACGGTTAACGAAGGTATCGTTATTGTTCCTAAGAACAACGGTATCAACGGTCTAGACGATACTCCAGATCCTCAGAACCCACAACCATATCTCCTGATGAACATCAGGGCTAGTGAATCTGCTGGTGGTGTAAGACAACTAGCATTTACTGACGGTCCTGGTGGAGATTCTGGTGGTGGATTCTGGTTTAGAGGTACTAACTCCAGTCTGACAACATTTAAGAACTGGCACAAAGTTTGGACTTCTGGTTCTGACGGTGCTGGCAGTGGATTGGACGCTGACCGCCTAGATTCTAGACAAGCATCGTGGTTACAGAATTCTCAGAACCAGATTTCTGGAACTCTAAGGAACGCCAGAGTTCCTAGACATCAGACTAGAAAAGCCTTCATGGACAAGATCAGTCTGTATGAATACACTAATGACTCGTTCGAATTCTTCTGTGATACTCTAGATCTTGCCCTTGTAGCAAAACTCTCCGCTGCTCCATTTACGGTTGGTTCTACATTAATTCTATACACCACTTCCAGTGGAACTGGTGGTAATGTAGCTTCTGTTGTTCTGGAACAAGCTCAAGTATATTCTACTGGAGATGATCAAACAGAGTGGTTCTACAAAGCAACTGGATATATTGTTTCGGGCAGTATTGTTACCTCTGGTGATACTCTACGTGGAGATATCATCAGCATGGGTGGTAACGACACAAGTTCGGTTAACCAAAGATGTGTAGTTACTGATTATGGTTGGTCTAACTATGCCACTGGATCCGAAGAAATTCCAAGTCAGTCTTACTCTGCTGTAGAAATTGCTCAAAGTACTGGCACCGCTACAGTACGACTTGGAAGAAATGTCGGTAACGTTCAGACTACACCTTCTATCAATTTCCACCCATCAGGTTCTGTTGATTGGCAGGCACAAATTATTGCCGAGATTGGTACGACTGGTGCTCAAGTCAACGCCCAGCAAACTGGTAAACTTACCTTTAATGTTCTTGATGGTAATAGTCTGTTCCTCAATGGTTCTAATAGAATCTGGAACGAAGTTATTCTAGAACCAACTGTTGGTACTGGAATAACTGCTGCTCTCGCTGGTGCTAGTACATACACTGGTACTAATAGTGGTGACTTTGTTTCTTCTACACCAGAAGAGAACGTCACCAAGTACAACATCGTAATGAGAGATAAGAATGGTGACTTCTATGGTAGAAAGATTTACGCTGCTTCGTTTGAAGGTACTGCTACTGGAAACTTAGGTAGTGATGGTGGTACGATTGAAGGTAATTTGGTTATCGGAGATTCTGGTGACGCTGCCAATCCATGGGGTATCACTGTTCAAGCTGGTCCTCTTGGAGTAACTGGTGCTACTAGTGTCACAGGAGACTTGAAAGTTCTTACTGATGGCGGCGATAACATTCTCTTTGTTGATAAAGCACAAGCAAAAGTTGGTATCGGTCAAGAACCTGGAGCAAATGACGGCAAGCTTGCTATCCTTGGTAGTGCTAGAACTGATCTAACATTACAAGTTTCTGATAATGAATTAGATCAAGGTATTGCTTTCCAGAACTCTGGAGATGCTTATACCTGGAACATTATTAGAGCAGATGTAGGAAGCAACACAGCAGACTTCATCATTCTGGGTAATGGTACAACTGGTCCAGAATCTACTATCACTAGTCTAAACGATTACTTCAGAATTAAAGCTGGTGGTAATGTAAAAATTTCCCAAAAGCTTGGTCTCCAGCGTGATCCTAGTGAGGTGCTTGATGTTGCTGGTAACATCAGGGTCGATAAAGTTATTGTTAAGGACGATGGTTCTAACCCTGGTGCTATTGTTGAACTGATTGCTTCTGGTGCTGACAATGGTGGTGCTAGAAACTTTAGACTTAATGCCGCCACTGACGACATCTTAAGAATTGAAGGATCTGATACTGATAATGGTACTGCCTTCACTGGTGATGCCGCCATTACAGTTAACGCTAATAACAATAGAGTTGGTATTAACCAAGATCCTTCAAGTAGTGATTATGCTCTTGAAATTAATGGTAACCTGAACATCAATGGTGGTCAATTTACTATTGACGGCAGCACCTTCAGTGGATCTAACTGGACAAATTCTGGTACATCCAATATTGAAAGAACTGCTGGCAGGGTTTCTGTTGGTGCCAGTGTTACTAACGGTAGTTCTGATGCTAGATTACAAGTTAGTGGCACTGCTAGTATTCCTGCTCTTAACCTTGTATCTGGAACATTCCAGGTTAAGGGTAATGATCAGTGGTATGGTGATGATGGTATCATCAAGGCATTGTACCAGAACATTACGGTGAATACAACTATCCCAGCTAATGCTACTGGATATTCTACAGGTCCAATCAACATAAATAATAATGTAACTGTCACTATCAGTGATGGTGCTGAATGGATTATCGCTTAATATAAATGGCTCCTTTAAACGAATCATCTAAGTTAACAATTACGGAACTGACACATGCTAACGATGAAGTGTGTGTCGTTCCGTCATTTAATAACACCAATGAGATTGATTGGACACCAGTGGTTGGAGATCTTGCCTTAATTGGCAACAATCTCAAAGTTTGGACTGGTGCTAAATGGCAAGGAATCTGAGGTAAACAATTATGCCTGGACAATTAAAAGTAGAACAACTAGTTATTGGAAACGGTTCTGGATCTGGTATTTTTAGATTACCCAGATCTTCTAGTAACCCATCCAACCCAGTTAGGGGTCAGATATATATTAATACATCTAGTGACAACATTCGCTGGTACACTGGAACCGAATGGAAAGAAGGTAAGATCGCATGAGTAAAATTACAAATGCTAGTATTAATGTTGGACAGAGAGTAAACATTCCTGTTTACGGATCTAATCCATCTGCTTCTAATGGAAGGATTTATTTCAATACATCAACCGAAAAACTCCGTATAAGAGAAGGTAATTCCTGGAAAGAGACTGGAGCAGCATCGACTTATTCTGATCTACAGTCGATGAATGCTGATTTTGCTACTCTTAGTTACAATAGTGCCTCAGACTTCAACACTGTTATTTCTGGAATGGGGTATACCCTAGTTGCCACTCCTAGATATGGATCTCAGGTTGAATCTATGGGTAGTGGAGATCCAACTACTACCACTGGAGTCTTTTCACTATCTGCTTGGGAAAGCAATACGTCCGTAGCAAAAACCACTGGATTTGATGGTGCTGAAGAAGATCGTCATTTCATGGCTATGGCTGTTACTGACAGCAATAGATACTATGGCATCTGGGTCATGACATTTGAAAACTCCAGAAATCTTCTGAAAGAATTCTTCTTTGATGAAGATGATCAAAAGCAAATTCAAGTTTTTGTTTTTGACTATGAAAACAATACCGAAACTAGAAACTCTAGTACAACTACCTGGACATTCTCCAACAACCAAGTCCAGCAGGGTAATGGTTATTATGCCACAAATAGACTCGCTGCTGACGACGGTCTGTGGGGATTTAACATAAACAGCAGTGCTGATGGTAACTGGCCTGGTCCTGATTTGTCTTCCAGTCAGGGTTATGGATTTGGTAACTACAACGCTGGTGATAGCAGCAGACAGTATGTTCGTTGGGGTGGAAGTTCATATACTTCCAACACATACCACGGATACGTATTTGTCATGTACGAATAAATAGTGATATAATATAATTTTTCGTAAGTACCATGGACACTGAACAACTAAGAAAAAATTTCGAAGAGCAACTTGCTAGTGCTGATAAGCAAATCAGTGAGTTGGAAGCTAATCTAGCAAAAGCAAGAGAATACAAATTAAAACTACAAGGTGGTTTAGAAACTCTAGATCTGCTGAATCCTCCTGCCGAGGAATCGACAGAAACTAATGAAGAGGGTTGATTTATTCCCAACAACTATCTTTGTAGATCAACTAGACTTAGATACATCCAGAATTGAATCTAGAGTTAGGGAGTGTCAATCGAAGTACACTCCCGTTTCTCTCGGTGCTTCTAATATTAATGGGTATCAAGGAGATAACGATGGGGATGGGTTTTATGATGAAATTTTATTTCAAAAAATTACCGACTCAATAAATTCTCTAGTAGATTTACAAGGCAGGAATTTAAAATATTGGGCGTGGGTAAATATAAATCCACAAGGATCTTTTAATACGAGACACTCACACACTAATAGTAATTTTATAATGTGTGGAGTTTATTATGTCAAGTGTAATGAAGATTCTGGTAAAATTAGATTTTGGGATCCCAGAGGACATTACCCATCTATGATGAATGATCCGTGGTCTGGTTCTCAAGTACACATACATCACCCAAAAACAAATGAGGTTATTCTGTTTCCTAATTGGATAGAGCATGATGTCTCTCCAAACATGTCAACAGAAGATAGAATCTCTATAGCATTTAACGTCAAATTCCTGCTTCCTAAATAGAAGTAGGGATTTTTTGCGTAGGATACATGGCAGCGCCAACTAGCAGGCAGGAACTAATTGATTATTGTAAGCGTCAGTTAGGAGCTCCTGTACTACAAATCAACATTGCTGATGAGCAAACTAGTGACATTGTAGATGATGCCATTCAGTTTTATCACGAACATCACTTTGATGGTCTTGAGAGAATGTATTTGAAACACCAAATCACTAGTTTGGATGTAGCTAGATTTACTACACAGAACGAAGTAACACAAACTGTAGACCCTGATGCTACTGGTTGGGAGCATAGAAAAAACTTTCTAGAAATTCCTGATCATGTAATGGGAATTAGTAAAGTATTTGGTATCTCATCAAACTTTGTACGTAACAGTTTGTTTGGCATGACCAATCAGTATTTCCTGATGGACATGTTCTCTTTCTCCAATGGTTTCAAGATGGGGAACTTTGACTTGACCAATTTTTATATGGTCAAGCAATATTTTGAAACTCTTGATATGGTTATTAATACTGGAGGTTTTGTTGAGTTCAGATTTACCAAGAGGCAAGATAGATTGTATGTCGATATTGATGTCAATCGTCTCAAGGAAGGAAACTGGATTTTGATTGATTGTTGGGGTGCTGTCGATCCTGATACGTACACCCAAGTATATAATGACACCTTTGTAAAAAGGTATACCACAGCTCTAATGAAGAGACAGTGGGGAGCAAACCTAATCAAATATAACAACGTACAACTTCCTGGTGGCATCACTCTCAATGGTCGTCAGATCTGGGAAGATGGCAACAACGAAGTTCAAGCACTTGAAGCAGAAATGCTTTCCAAGTATTCACTTCCACCAATGGATATGATCGGATAAGATGCCTACTAGTCCTTATTTTCCAACGTATTATCAAGGAGATTCTGGAGAGCAAACACTCTATCAGGATCTAGTTGACGAGCAGATCAAACTGTTCGGCACGGATATCTATTACATGCCGAGAACAATATTGAGAGACTATACTCTCGATGATATTGTGTACTCAAAATACCAATCACAATTCCAAATTGAAATGCTTTTGGAAAATGTGACTGGATTTGGTGACACGTCCGAGTTTATCAGTAAGTTTGGTCTACGTATCACTGACGAAGTGAAGTTTAGAGTGTCATCCAGAAGATGGGACGAAGCTTCTAATGGATATAATCTTACTGTGAATGGAAGACCAAATGAAGGAGATCTTCTATACTTTCCACTGACAAAAGATTTATATGAAATCAAGTTTGTAGAAAGAGAACAACCATTCTATCAGTTTGGTAAGATTCAATTCTACACAATGACTGCTGAAATTTACGAGGTCGGTAGTGATGATATTTCTACAGGTGTTGCCGAGATTGATGAAATCGAAACTCTGTTTAGTTCTGCTATCGCTCTTACTATGGCAGTTGGTGGTACTGATGACTTCACCGTTGGAGAGACCGTTACAGGAAGCACAACTGGAATTACAGCAGAGGTGAAGTCCTGGGATGCCGCTACTAGAGTTTTACAAGTGATCAATAGAACAGGAACCTTTGCTCAAGGTGAGGCTATGACTGGAGATGATAGTGGCGCTGTCCATGTAGTAGGTACATTTGACACTCTAAATAATACGAACAGCGAGTACGATCAAAACTATGAGATCGAACAAGCAGCTGACAACCTCGTCGATTGGGGAGAGAAAAACCCATTCGGAGAGTATGGTAACTTTATGGATTCATTCTAATGCTAGGCCAACACTTCTACAACGAAGCAATACGTAAAACAGTTATTGGTTTCGGTACACTATTCAACAACATTGAATTGGTAAAGAAAGATCCCAGCACAGGCGATGTGTTGGAGGTCGAGAAGGTTCCACTTGCTTATGGTCCTAAGCAAAAGTTTTTAGCACGTCTAGAACAAAACCCAGATGTAAACCGTAAGGTTGCTATTACTTTACCACGTCTATACTTTGAAATGACAAGCATCAATTATGATGCTGCCAGGAAGACAAGTCCTGTACAAAAGTATAGAACAGTTGTTAACGATGACGGCACAGAAGTTAAGTCACAGTATGTTCCCGTTCCATACGATATGGAATTTGAACTAGGAATTATTGCTAAGAATCAAGATGATGGTCTTCAGATCATTGAACAGATCTTGCCATTTTTTCAACCCAACTTTAACATCACTCTCAATATGATTAATGAGATGGATGAGAAGAAGGATATTGCTGTTGTTCTAAACAATATCAACTATGAAGATGACTGGGATGATAGTTTCCTGGATCGTAGGAGCATTGTATGGTCACTGAATTTTACTGCTAAGTCTTATATCTACGGACCTTATAGCAACAATGGTATTATTCGTAAGGCAACTATTTACGAATCTGTTGGTGATCTAGAGCAGAGCAGAAGGAATGCTGTTTATAGTTACTCACCTAAAGCATTGGAAGATAAAGATGGTGATGGTGTAATTACTGCTGCTGATGACGAACTAGTAATCAGTACCGATGACTTTGGATTTAATGAAGGGATTGAAATCTTATGAGTAAGTTTGAAGATAACATGGAAGACATTTTCGATATCGAAGTTGAATCGACTGACATTGAGCAATCTAAACCATCCAAACCAGCACCACCAAAAACAAAAGACGATCAGACAAAAGACTACGAATATACCCGTGGTCAACTGTACTCTCTCATAGACAAGGGCAGAGAGGCGCTAGACGGTGCCTTGGAGGTAGCACAGGAGTCTGGGCACCCTAGGGCATATGAAGTCGCTGTGAACGCCATGAAGCAGGTAGCAGACGCCACCGACAAACTCATCGATCTTCAGCAGAAGATGAAGAACCTTGAGGCACCCACGGCACAGAAACAAGGAAACACTACCAATAATCTATTTGTTGGCAGCACAGCAGACCTACAGAAAATGTTGAAACAAATAAATAAGAATGAAGAAAAAGGAGAGTCATGATCATCAGACCACAAGGTAAAGTAACAGTAGTTGATGGAACCACAATTACTGGTGATCATTCTGTTGCTCTTGCCACAGCAGTCCATTTGAAAACAAAAGAACTGTATCGTGCTCGCTGGGTCAAGATTACAAATGCCACCGATGCTCGTATCGTAGCAAGAAGAACTAAGATTCAAGCTATTGACGAAACCACTGGTGAACCAACTCATTTTGAAGTTATCCAAAATGTAGAAACAGATAACTATCCATCGATGGTTATTGAAGTTGGAGAAACTGTATATCTAGAAAAGAATCCTGGTCAGACTCCGCTTGATGGTGGATCATACGAAGTCAATCAAATAGATCAGAACGGACAAATCTATTCGTTGTTCCAAGTTGATGGCGCTCCTGGCGCTGGTAATGTCTATGCCTCACCTGTAGCGATCAATGGGTAATAAATATGAAGTCGTTTAAAGATCTGAGGCATGACCTCCAAGAAGCAGCCTGGACTAGAAAGGAGGGAAAGAAAAAGTCTGGAGGACTTAACGAGAAGGGAAGAAAATCTTACGAAAGAGAGAATCCTGGATCAGACCTTAAGGCACCATCAAAG
>MDSZ01271132.1_pt1 | contig 10084 bp, 12 predicted proteins | sample 811201 | NCBI WGS metagenome assembly MDSZ01 (sample SAMN05326647, study PRJNA326480) | marine metagenome | isolation source: seawater | place: Indian Ocean: North | collected 2010 | reverse complement strand
TGGCTGTACACCTGAAAAGATTAGTTTATTATTCATTTTGCACTTTAGTTCTATTTTATCATAAAGAAGTTCACAGGATGTATTATTTTAATTCGTTATAAGGATATAATAGGGTATGTCTGAGGAAAGGATCAAAAAAATGAAGGTAAAGCTCAAGTCGCTATCACCTAGTTACTTGGAAATAGAAGACGAGGGGCATCTCCATGTCGGCCATGCTGGTGCAAAAAAAGGTGGTCATTTTAAGTTAATTATTAGCTCTGAGTGTTTTAATGGTCTTAGTACAGTTGAACGCCATAAATTGATATATAAGAGCTTAGGTGAACTTATGGACACTGAAATACATGCCTTATCGATTTCTATTAAACTTCATGATTAGATAAGCAGGTTTTTTCTGTAAACTATCGCATCCTCTCGACCTGATTTATTTTTATAGTAATTTTTTCTCACGCCTATACTCCGAAAACCAAATTTCTGATATAGATTACGAGCAATGGTATTACTTAACCTAACTTCTAGATATATATATTCGCTCCTGTGGAGTTTACATTCTTTTATCATTAAATCTAATAAACTAGATCCAATCCCAAGTCCGCGATAGTCACTATCAATAGTGAGATTAAGAATATGACTATCTTGATTAGTAATCTTTGAAATCATGTAACCTAGAATATTATCATCTCCAGCAACATAACAGTCATACTTGTTAAAAAGACAATCTTTTAGGACAGCATCAGACCATGCAAAATCATATGATTTTTTCTCAATAGCAATAACCTGGTTAAGATCATTTTTCGTCATTTTTCTCAATTTGATTGTATCAATTAATCTTGCAATCATTCTCTTTAAAGTATTTTAAAGTAAATTTAATGTCATCCCACATCTGTTTTTTCTGTGATGGGCTACGTAAGAGATATGCTGGGTGATAAAAGATTATCATTGGTGTCTTAGTTGACTGATGAGTAAAAATTCTTTGTCTAAGCTCACTCATAGAATCTTCAGTGCCTAACATTCTATTTGCCGCTACTTTACCTAAAAGAATGATGACAGAGGGATTAATGTTTTGTATTTGTTGATTGAGATAATCTGAACATGATTCAATTTCTTCAAGAAGTGGATTTCTATTTTGCGGGGGTCTACACTTGACTGTATTGGTGATGTAAACATCATCTCTAGTTAAATCCATTGAAAATAGTATTTCATCTAGTAATTTGCCAGCTCTTCCCACAAAAGGCTCACCCATTAAGTCCTCGTCTTTTCCAGGTGCTTCTCCTATTATCATTAACTTAGATTCAAGATTTCCACTACCAAATACTATTTTATCTCTAGTTGATGCGAGCATACATTTGTTACATTTAGAAACTTGATTTTGTAAGCTAGCTAGAGAGTTTTTTTCTAATTGAGACGCGGAGCTGTTACTCGCGGGTTTGCTTAGCCACCTAGTATCTATGTTCATTTCCTTTAGGTAATCAAATCGAGATTTCATCATATGCCGCTCTTCTTAAGCACATTAGACTCAGGGTTTTCTTTCAATTTATTAAGCGCATTAATTAATGCTAAAACAGATGCTTTTACTATATCTGTGTCTGCTCCATGTCCATTATATACTGTACTATTTTTGGAGATTCTTACCGTTACCTCACCTTGGGCATCAGTACCTGATGTAATATTATTTACTGAATAAAGTAGTAACTCACTCTTACTTTGAACAATTTTCTCTATAGCATTAAAAGCTGCGTCTACAGCTCCATCGCCCTCAGATTTAGCTTCCTTCAGCTTACCATCGATATTTAAAACAAGATGGGCATTTGGTTTTTTTCCGCTCTCAGTGTTCACATTCATATAATCGAAGTTTATAGAGGAATGTTTTACAATCATATTGGATACTAAATTGATAATATCCTCATCGAAAATTTCATGTTTCTTATCAGCTAAATCCTTAAAACGATAAAAAAGATCATCGAAATCAGATGTAGTTTTAGGCATAATATTTAAATCTTCAACTTTTTGTTTAAAAGCGTTTCTCCCTGAATGTTTTCCTAGAACTAACGAATTACTTACCAATCCAATGTCCTCGGCTCTCATAATTTCGTATGTCTCTCTAGATTTAATTATACCATCTTGATGTATTCCTGATTCATGTGCAAATGCATTCTTCCCTACTATCGCTTTGTTTGGTTGAACAGGAAAACCTGTAATACCAGAGACTAGCCTTGATGTTTTCAGAATATTTTTTGTATCAATATTGGTATCACAATCAAAAATATCTCTTCTTGTTCTAACGGTCATTACAATTTCTTCCAATGCTGCATTTCCGGCTCTCTCACCTAGTCCATTTATTGTACACTCTACTTGCCTGGCACCATTAATGACGGCAGAGAGTGAATTAGCGACTGCAAGACCCAAATCATTATGACAATGAACCGAGAAAACTGCTTTATCTGAATTATCGACATTACTTATTATATTCTCTATGAGCTTGCCAAATTGATGAGGGAGGTTATAACCAACAGTATCAGGTATATTTATAGTCGTTGCTCCTGAGTCAATTGCTGCAGAAATTACCTCACACAAAAATTTTAAATCTGATCTCCCTGCATCTTCCGGTGAAAACTCGACATCATCTGTAAAAGTTTTTGCAAGACTAATTGCTTTTTCCGCTGTTTCAATAACTTTCGAGGGTGTCATCTTAAGTTTTTTCTCCATATGTATTGGAGACGTTGCTATGAATGTGTGTATCCTCGGATTAGGCGAGTCTTTGAGTGCATCAGCTGCTACTGATATATCTTTTTCGAGTGCTCGTGCAAGTGCGCATATAGTCGAAGATTTAATTAATTTAGAAATTTCTTGAACTGCTTTAAAGTCGCCCTTACTTGCAATGGGGAAGCCTGCTTCTACAACGTCAACTTTTAAACTCTCTAGAGCAACAGCAATTTGGATCTTTTCGTCAATATCCATCGAAGCGCCAGGGCTTTGTTCCCCATCTCTTAAAGTAGTATCAAAAATTATTAAATTTTTATCATTCATTATGCAGTATTAAGTATAAAAGAAATGTACCGCAAGTCGTTATAACGACAGCAGTCCTAGATTTGGGATATGACCGAACTTTAATAAACAAAATTCCATAAAAAATATAATATCTTGAAATTCGTAATTTGCAAGGTTTATTAAGTTTATAGGAGTTTTTTCTCTCTTGCTGATACTGATCTTTTCTTGATAAACCTTGAGATAAGTAAAACTGGACCTGATAAACCATACAATACGAAAAAAGATAATAGTACCAAGGGTGGGTCGAAAGAAATAAATGATAGTGCAAGAACAATTAGGAAAAGAGAAATGTGAGGTACTTTCTGTCTAATACTAATATCCTTAAAGCTATAATAAGTTATATTACTAATCATCAAAAATGATAAAATCACCATCATACCTAAGCTCACCCACGAAAAGTTCTCTGCATTTGATGCGCTAGCTTCAATAACCCATACATAACAAGCTAACACAGCAGCAGATGCAGGACTTGCTAATCCAGTAAAATATTTTTTATCTGATGTTACGTGTTTAGAATTGAACCTTGCTAATCTCAAAGCAACAGAAGCGACAAATATAAAGCATGAAATCCAAGCAATATTAGACCAATGCCAACCAAAAACATTCAGGTTTGTTAAACTCCAAAGGTATAATAATAGTGCTGGCGCCATACCAAAACATAGTAAATCAGATAGACTATCATAATAAGCACCGAAAGATGTTTGTGTATTGGTCAATCTAGCAATTCTTCCATCAAGTCCATCTAAGATCATTGCAATCAATATGGCGAATACCGCATCTAAGAAATTACCATTTATCGAAGCTATTACAGAATAGAAACCACTAAATAATGCTGATGTAGTGATCAAGTTTGGCAACAAGAAGACGCCAGGGATTTTTCTTTTACGAGTGCTTATAACCATTACTTAGTTTTCTCATCTACAAGTTTTTTATCCTGCATCCAAGACATCATGTCTCTTAGTTTTTTACCAGTCTCCTCAATTTTGTGCTCTGATCCTTCTTTCCTTAATCTATCAAATTCTTTAGACCCAGATTTTATCTCATTTACAAATTCATCTGCAAATTTCCCGCTTTGAACATCTTTTAAAACTTCTTTCATCTTATTTCTCACATGATCATCTATCAAAAAAGGTCCTTTTGTCAAATCACCATACTCCGCAGTATTGGAAATAGAATATCTCATTTCCGTCATACCACCCTCATACATCAAATCAACAATTAGTTTGAGCTCATTTAGACACTCAAAATAAGCCATCTCTGGAGCATATCCTGCGTCGACTAGTGTTTCAAAACCAGCTTTAACCAATGCAGTTACGCCACCGCAGAGAACTGCTTGTTCACCAAATAAATCTGTTTCTGTCTCCTCTTTAAAAGATGTCTCAATAATTCCTGCTCTCCCACCACCAATAGCAGATGCATACGCAAGAGCAGTCTCTTTCGCTTTACCTGATGAATCATTTTCTATTGCAATCAGCGTTGGAACTCCTCGACCTTGAACATAAGTAGAGCGAACTAGGTGACCAGGACTTTTAGGCGCAATCATAAAAATATCATGATTAGAATCCGGAATAATTTGCTTGTAATGGATATTGAAACCATGTGCAAATGCAAGCATAGCATGGTCCTGTAAATTAGGCTCTATTACCTCTTTAAAAAGATCAGCTTGATATTCATCAGGGGCAAGAATCATAACGACATTGGCTTTACTCACTGCAGATTCAATTGGAAGAACTTCAAGCCCCTCTTTTTTCGCCCTAGAAGCACTACTAGACCCCTCTCTTAAGCCAACAGTGACATTGACGCCAGAATCTCTTAGGTTTAATGCATGCGCATGACCCTGAGAACCATAACCTATAATGGATATGTTAAGTTTGCGTATGTTTTCTAAATCTGCATCTTTGTCGTAATAAACTTTCATTTCACCCTCACTTTATATTTTCTAAACTATCTTTACCACGGCTAATGCCGAGTGCCCCTGATCTGACCATTTCTATTATACTTATTGAGCCCATTGAACTCACAAAAGCCATAATTTTCTCTGATGCTCCGGTTAATTCTACCGTATATGTGGTGTCAGTAACATCAATAATTCTTGCTCTGAATATGTCTACTAATCTTTTCAACTCCTCTCTTTGTGCTTTGGTGCATTTTAGCTTCAACAACAACATCTCTCTTTCAATGTGTGTCTCATCAGTTAAATCTTTTACATTTACAACATCAACCAGTTTATCCAATTGCTTCATGAGCTGATTAATTTTATTTTCATTACACATAGTAACGATGGTCATTCGAGATATAGATTCATCATTTGTAGGAGCAACATTTAAACAGTGGATATTATATCCTCTTGCAGAGAATAATCCTGCAATTCTTGAGAGAGAGCCAAATTCATTTTCGACTAATACAGAGATTATGTAACGTTTATCATCTATCATGCTAATTCAGTTTCTTCATTTGTTGGTGATAAATGCATTTCATTGTGAGCTTGACCACTCTTTATCATTGGGTAGACATTTTCTTCTTGATCGGTAATCACGTCTACGAAAACAAGTCTGTTTTTAAAACTCATTGCCTCACGCATCTTTGAATCTAGTTCATTCGGCTTATCGATTTGTATACCTATGTGTCCAAAACTTGAAGAGAGTTTACAAAAATCAGGTAATGCCTCCATGTAAGACATTGCATATCTTCCCTCATAAAAAAATTCTTGCCATTGTCTAACCATTCCCATGTATCTATTATTGAGGTTAATAATCTTGATAGGTAAGTGGTACTGTAGACATGTAGCTAGTTCTTGTATGCACATCAAAATACTTGCTTCTCCAGTAACACACACTACCTCAGATTTTGGATAAGCTAATTTAACACCCATTGCTGCTGGCAATCCAAAACCCATTGTTCCAAGGCCGCCTGAATTAATCCATCTATTTGGTTTATCGAATTTGTAATACTGCGCGGCCCACATTTGGTGTTGGCCAACATCAGACGTCACAAACGCATTTCCCTTAGTAATATTATATAAGCTCTCGATAACTTGTTGAGGCTTAATGATATCTTTGGATTTTTTATATTCCAGACAATTTCTCTTGCGCCATTTTTCAATCTTCTTCCACCATTTTGCTAAACTTTTTTTGTCAATTTTACGTGTAAACTTTTCTACTGATTTAGTTAACTCTCTTAGGATTGCTGAAGTTTCACCAATTAAAGACAAATCAACTTTAATAATTTTTGAAATAGAAGATGGGTCAACATCGATATGAATTATTTTTGCAGATGGACAAAACTTTGCAGTATCACCAGTTACGCGATCATCAAATCTTGCACCAACAGCAAGTAATACATCACAATCATGCATTGCCATATTTGCCTCGTAGGTTCCGTGCATACCAAGCATGCCGAGAAATTGCTTATCTGTTGCAGGATACCCGCCTAAACCCATTAAGGTATTTGTGATAGGATAATTTAATCTCTTTACAAGAGAGTGCAGATGTTTATGTGCATTACCTAAAATGACTCCTCCTCCAGTGTAAATCATTGGTTTTTTAGCGTCGCATAATATTTTTGCCGCCTCTTCAATTTTTGATAGTGACTCTTTTTTTGGAGGCTTATATGACCTTAGTTTTACTGATTTTGGATATTCAAATTTTATCTTTACTTTAGGGTCGGTTAAATCTTTTGGTATATCAATTAGCACTGGTCCTGGTCTACCAGTAGTCGCAATTTTAAATGCTTTTTTAAATACCTCAGCAATAGATTCTCTGCTATCAATCAGGAAGTTGTGTTTGGTAATAGGTCTTGTGATGCCTGTTGCATCTGCTTCTTGAAAAGCATCACTTCCAACATATTGTCTTGATACTTGACCAGATATTACAACCATTGGTATCGAGTCCATATGTGCTGTCGCTAAACCTGTAACACAATTAGTAATACCAGGGCCAGAGGTTACAAGCACAACTCCGGGCTTGCCGCATGCTCTAGCATATCCATCTGCTGCGTGTGTTGCTCCTTGCTCGTGTCTGACTAGTACATGTTTGATTTCATCAGAACTAAAAAGTGCATCATATATATGTAGGACAGCACCGCCTGGGTATCCAAAGATGTACTTTACGCCTTCACGCTTTAAGCATTCTATAATAATTTCTGATCCACTTAATTTCATTATGTCTCACTAATAACCAAATACATGATACATTTTTTTCACGAGATCATCATTATTTATATCAACTTTTTGTGTATTAATTGAATTTGATGACATTCATATTCATAAGAGTGAGATAAAAATTCAACATTTTTGCGTACTCTAAAACATAATGTTGTAAAAGTCTCTTGGTAAATTTTTTATTTTGATTTACGTCTGCCGCATAGAGGTCAATTTTATTAGATAAATTAAAATGGCTAATGATTTTTTGTACTCTACTAATATGATATAGATCGGTGATAAGCAATATTTTTGATGATTTATCCTTCAATATTTTTGACAAGGATAGAATTTCATCGTAAGTGCTTTTATTATCTCCAAATAGGATAATATTGTTCCGATTAATTCCATTACGAACAAAAACTTCAGCGTAATATTCATAAACTAGAACTGGTTTAGAACCCAGAACATCACTTTCTATCAATCTGTTTTCTTTACTAAGTAAAATATACTGAGCGTTCTTAGTTTTGTATAATTCTGACGCACTGAGTATTCTGCCCACATTTCCAGATAGTACTGCTACGCTCTCATAGCTATCTTCAATATTCTCAATTTCAGGATATACTATTTCATTTATCAACTTGAGGGAGAACAGTATGAAAATAAAACTTATAATCCCAAGAATACTAAAAAAAAACGATAATAATCTCAATTATTTTAGTTCTTCTTCAAGAGAAAATAAAACTTATTATCCTTTTCTTCTGAATTAATGAGTTCATTTCCTGTTTGCTTAGCAAATGACTCAAAATCTTTGACTGCCCCAGGATCAGTAGAAATAATATGTAGAATTTGGCCGGCATCCATACCATTTATTTCTTTTTTTGCTTTTATTATAGGAAGAGGACAGTTTAGTCCACTCGTATCTAGTTCTTTATCAAAATCAGACATATAAACTCCATGTTAATAGGTTATAATTAAGAGGTGTTATTTCGTAAATATACTTAACAACCTTAGGTCTATGTTATTGAACTTTAGAAAATATTCAACATTTTTCTTATTGTTAATCATAAGTCAATCGAATTTTTTACTCGCTCAACCTAATGCTCCTGAACTTGGTGACCCTTACAGTTCAGTGTTATCAATAAAAAATGAGGAGATAATAGGTATTTCGAGTTACCAAAGACTCCAAAGATTTAATGCGATCGAAAATAACCCTCTAGTATCGTCCTATATTAATTATTTAGGTAATCTGCTTTCCAGAAACTTACTTGATAATAAGAGGAGATATAATTTTTTCGTCGTAAACTCTAGTCAAATTAATGCATTTGCTATACCAGGTGGCTTTATTGGGCTTAACTCTGGTCTTATCCTTCTCACAGAAAATGAAGCACAACTGGCGTCTGTAGTTGCTCATGAAATTTCGCACATCAAATTAAGACATACTGCAGAGATGATTGCAAATTCGAGAAGAAATACTATACCCGTGTGGATAGGTATTTTTGCTGGAATGTTTTCTGGGAATCCTCAAGCATCAATAGCAGCAATACAAACCGGGTTAGGCATATCTGCCCAACAAAATATAAACTTGATTCGCTCAAATGAAGTAGAAGCCGACACACTAGGATTTCAAATTCTTGATAGTGCAAACTTTGATGCAGCCGAGATGTCAAATCTATTTGAACTGATGCAATCGGCAAAAGGTGATATTCAAAAAAATCTTGCTTATTTATCTACACACCCGATGTTCGAGGAGAGGATATCTAATACTAAGAATAGACTTAAGAATTCTAAAGGGAAATTACTCAATTCAACAGACGACTTTTTTTATGTAAAAAATCTGCTAGAAGTATCACAAATAATTGATATAAACTATGAAATAAGTCAACTAGATGACAAGGATTTACTGTCGCGACATAAATTATCATTACTTTATCAGAAAAAATCAGATTTTAAAAAATCGATTGAGGTCCTAAACAACGATAAAAAAAATATAAGCGATAATATTTACCTGGCGATCAGTTACATAGATGGGCTGGTTGGATTAGGAAAAATAGAGGAAGCTATTAGCACTGTTAATAACCTCATTAATCTTAAGCCATTAAATAAAATTCTACCGCTCAAATTAGCTGAAATTTATGTAGACCATAGGAAAGGTACTTTAAATATAATTGAAAGTGTCAAGATCCATGATGATTATTTCAAACTGAATCCTAACTATCATCGTATAATGTCTAAATTATATCTTGATATAAACAAGAAGTATGAGAGTAGTATCCATCTAGCTGAGTATTATGTTTTACTGGATAATTCAAGATTAGCTTTAGATGTACTAGAGAATTCGTCAAAATCTAGTCAGATAACCACTTTAGAGAGTGAAAAACTACTAGATAAAAAAATAGACATTCTTTGTAAGCACAATAGGCCCCTCGAACCAATTTTCGGGGAAAAAACATGTAATTAAAGTAGTTTTTTTATTCCCATATCAGTACTATAATATGGTTAATTTAGAGGTTATGAGAATATTGTCCGTCATATTAACTGTAATTTTGCTTAGTTTTCACACTTTTGCAAGCGCAGACGTAGTGAGCGAAGGCAAAAAACTTACATTTGACAGACAAAAAGGCAACTGTCTAGCGTGTCATGCTATTGAGGATGGAGAGCTCGCTGGCAATAATGGGCCTCCTTTGATTGCGATGAAAGCCAGATTCCCTAACAAGGAAGATTTATTCAATCAAATATGGGACCCAACTGCTAAAAATCCTAACTCATATATGCCTCCTTTTGGTAAACACGGAGTTATTACAAAAGAAGAAATAAATAAAATAATAGAGTATTTATATACTTTGTGAGGAAGTAACATGAAAAGAAGAACCTTTTTAAAAAAATCACTTATGACAGCTG
>MDSZ01244161.1_pt1 | contig 10084 bp, 13 predicted proteins | sample 811201 | NCBI WGS metagenome assembly MDSZ01 (sample SAMN05326647, study PRJNA326480) | marine metagenome | isolation source: seawater | place: Indian Ocean: North | collected 2010 | reverse complement strand
GGACTTCTTCTAGCTTTGTGTTTTCCAAATTTTTTTCTTTCAACTTTTCTTGCATCTCTTGTAAGGAAACCTAATTGTTTAAGTTTTTTTCTTAATGAAGGATCAAGATTAACCAAGGCCCTGCTAATTCCATGTCTTAGTGCCCCAGCTTGTCCAGAAAGTCCTCCGCCAGACACGGTTGAAAAAATATCAACTTTTTCAAGATTTTCTGTCCTATCCAAAGGATCTTGAAGTATAGTTAAATAAATTTTCCTAAGAAAATATTTATCTATAGACTTTCCATTTATTATAATTTTACCGTTACCATATTTGATCCAAACTCTTGATACAGAAGTTTTTCTTCTACCAGTAGCGTAAGCTCTTCCAAGTTTATCTAATTTGGGTTTTCTTTCAGAAGAAATATCAACTGGCTCCGAGTTATTACTGATATTATCTTGGTTCTCATTCATTACGAAACACTATTCTTTGTATTATAGGATGCAAAATCAATATTTTCTGGCTTTTGTGCCTCTAAATTATGTCTTTCATTATTAAATATCTTTAAATTTGATAATTGTTTTTTTGATAAGGCATTAGATGACATCATATTCTCAACTGCTTTTCTGATAACACTTGTCGAATTTTTACCTTTTATCATATCAGAAAATTTTTGTTCCTTAAGTCCTCCTGGATATCCAGTATGTTTAAAATAAACTTTCTTTTTTTCTTTTGAACCTGTTAATCTAACTTTTTGAGCATTTATAACAACAACGTTGTCACCACAATCAAGATGAGGTGTAAAGGTGGGTTTATGTTTACCCCTAAGGATCACAGAGATTTTTGAAGCTAGCCTACCCAAAACAAGTCCCTCTGCATTTATAAGGTACCATTTTTTTTTTATATCTTTTTGCTTTAAACTATAAGTTTTCATATATTTTAAGAAATTAACGGATAATTACAAACTGTCAATACCTAAATTTTCAATTCATTAAGAAACCAATTTAAATAATCCTGATTTGGCTGACCTGTTTTAATTTCAACAATTATAGGAGTATCATACTTATGAACCTCCTTAATAAATCTTTCAATTTCTTTTTTTTTTTTTAAGGTTTTAATAAATAAAGCAACCTCCCTCTGGGATTTTATTTTTTTATTTTCTAAATAAAAACTATTAATATTTTCAAATATATTGACACAAATAGCTTTTGAACTTTTTAAAAGATGATTGGCAATATCTTCAGCATCAATGGTATTGTGCGATGTCGTATAAAAAATTCTAAATTTTTTTTCCATAAAATTTGGTCGGGGCGACTGGATTTGAACCAGCGACCTCCCGTCCCCCAGACGGACGCGCTAAACCAGACTGCGCCACGCCCCGATTTAAATTAATTCTTTCATTTCAATTATTAACTGTTTGAGGTCAAAAATTAATTTTTTTTTTTCATTATTTGTTTTTTGTTCATCTAAAAGTTGATTTTTTGCTCCTTCAATTGAGAATTTTTTTTCATAAAGTAGTTTTTTAAGAGTTTTTAACAGAACTATTTGTTCCATATCATAGTATCTTATCCCATTATTTTTTTTTATTGGCGAGATTAAGTTGATTTTTTTTTCCCAAAACCTAAGAACATAAATTGGTACATCTAAAAGATTGGAAACCTCTCCAATTGTTTTTAAGGCATCAGGACTTTTCATCAGGGTAAGACTGATTAGAGTTTACTGTATTGATAAGGAATTCTGACGCTTTAAACTTAACAACATTTCTTTCAGAAATCATTACCTCAATTTTAGTTTTGGGGTTTCTCCCGATTCTCGGGCTTTTATTCTTAACTTTAAAAATCCCAAAATTAACAATTTTAACATCTTTTTTTTCTTTCAATGACTGGCAAACTTCAATTAAGAAGCTTTCAAAAAAAATTTGACATTCTCTTTTGGATAAACCAATGGTCTCATTTAAATGGTTTACTAAAATTGCTTTGGTAACTACTTTTTTTTGCATATAAATTTAATTATACTTTTCAAACTCTCAAAATACAACTCCCCCAAGTTAACCCTCCACCAATGGCACATAATGCCAATAAATCATTATTCTTGATTTTTCCTGATTTGATTGAACTCGAGATAGCTAATGGAATTGATGCAGCTGAAGTATTTGCGTGATACTTTACAGTGCTTATAGTTTTTTCAACGTCGAGACCTAATTTTTTTCCTGTGCTTAATATTATTCTTTGATTAGCTTGATGAGGAACAAACCAATCAATATCCTCAACACCTAAATTACATTCATTGAGTGCCTCTAATGTTGATTGCGAAAGTTTGTTTACAGCTTGTTTAAAAATATCCTGTCCTTTCATCCTGATTTTTCCTACTTTTTGATTTAAAGATGGTCCTCCATCAGCATAAAGACTATCCATCCATTGACCATCAGAATAAATTTTAGTCGCTAACACACCATTTTTTTTCTTATCAGCAGTCAATATCATTGACCCAGCTCCATCACCAAATAAAACACATGTCCTCCTATCTTTCCAATCAACAATTTTTGATAAAGTTTCCGCACCGATTAGTAAAACATTTTTAAATTTTTCTGATTTGATAAAAGAATCTGCAATTTGTAAACCATAAATAAACCCTGAACAAACAGCTTGAACGTCAAATGAAGGGATATCGTTTAAGCCAAAAAATTTTTGTACTTTAGTAGCTGTTGATGGAAATGTATTATCAGGTGTAGTTGTGGCAACTATTATACACTCTATCTTTTTTAAATCAAAGTTAGACGATACGATTGCATCCTGAGCCGCTTCTATTGCTAGATTAGATGTAAGTTCTTGTTTATTTGCAATATGTCTTTGTTTTATCCCTGTTCTTGAGAATATCCATTCATCAGATGTATCAACTATTTTTCTTAAATCGTTATTAGAATAAGTTTTTTTAGGAAGAAAATGACCAAATCCAGAAATTTTTGTAAAAATACTCACAGTCTTAAATTTTTATTTTTTTTTCAATTTCACTTATATAAGAATTTTCTATCAAAGACACAGCTACACTAATTGCATTACAAAATCCAAAAGCATCAGTTCCACCATGACTTTTTACAACAATACCATTTAACCCTAACAAAACGGCACCATTATATTTTCTAGGATCAATCCTTGTTTTAAATCTATTTATTGCAGGCTTTGATAATAAATATCCAATTTTTGAAATAATTGAACTTTGGTAAGCATTTTTTAAAAATGTAAAAATTAACTCAGCAACTCCTTCGGCTGTCTTAAGAGCAATGTTTCCAGAAAACCCGTCTGTTACAACCACATCTACATCACCTTTATTAATATCATTACCCTCTATAAAACCATAGAAATTCAACTTCGTTGATATCTTTTTTAAGTCTTCAAAAGTTTGTTTTACAATTGAGTTACCTTTAATATGCTCTGATCCAACATTTAATAGGCCTAATACCGGTTTTTTAATACCAATAACTATCTTAGAAAAAACATCTCCCATTAGTGCAAATTGAACAAGGTTTTCATTAGTACAATCAACGTTGGCTCCCAAATCAAGTACAACAGTCTGTCCTTTCATAGTTGGAAGTATTCCAGCGATTGCAGGTCGATCTATTCCTTTAATAGTTTTTAAAACAAACTTAGAAATTGCCATCAGTGCTCCAGTATTCCCAGCAGAAACAAATCCATCACATTCATTGGATTTCAAACAATTGATTCCTAGTCGCATACTTGATTTTTTTAGTTTTCTCAGGGCATTAACAGGTTCATCATCTGACTTAATTGCTTCCGTTGTATGAAAAAATTCAAAATTACTTAGATGAAAGTTTTTATTCAAATCAATATTAGATTTTTTTTTATCACCAAAAAGTTTAAATTTTACATTTGGATGAATTTTTGAAGCCATAGCCACGCCCTCAATTGTTGCTCTAGGGCCGAGGTCACCCCCCATTACATCAATGGCAAGAACTATATTTTTCAAAATCTACTCCAGACACTAGTCATTAGAATCTGAATCATCATCTGACTCAGGATTCATTTTACTAATAATTGCCTTCTTATTGTAATAACCGCAGGATGGGCAAATATGATGACTTAACTTTAGCTCACCACAATTTGGGCATTCAACATTATTATTTATAGCTAAACCATCGTGTGATCTTCTCATATTTCTTTTTGAAGGGGTAGTTTTTCTTTTTGGAACTGCCATATCTAATCTCGTAAAGATGAATAATTACAAAAAAAAAGATCAAAAGACAATGTTTTTTTTTTTTTATAACTTTTCATAATCAAAAAAAGAAAGTTTATCTAAGTTATCTTTACTCATTTTACTTAAATGTTTTACATTAGTTTCCAAATATTTTGAAAATTTTTCGTAATCAATTTTTTCTTCTTTAAAATTAGCTTTTAATTTTAAGCTAATTTTTTCAGATTTCTTTTCAATTATATTATCAAATTCTAATGAGTAGCTAATAAGTCTTCCATAAAAGTTTTCAGTCATTTTTCTCATTTTTCGAGGAATTCTTGATTCAGCTTCACCTAATTCATATAAAAGTAGTTCTAGATCTTTTAAAAACATTGAAATTAAAAAACTTATATTACTGTCTGGTAATCCTAATTTTTTTAAACACCATAAGATAAGAACTAGATTGATTTGGAAAATTTCAATCTTGGCTTTTACTTCATTTGAGACAAAAAAATCTTCAAAAAAAAATTTTTCTTTTGATTGTTTAATGATTTTTTTGTAAATCTCATTCATAGACTTTTTCATATGATTAAAATAACAACAAAAAAAATTTTTTCACTACTTATTCTTGTAAGTCTAGGTTCTTGCATTAGTCAAAAAGAAATACATGGTAATTTACCTGAAGCTCAACTTGTCTCACTTTTAAAAATTGGTAAAGATACAAAAAAAACAGTATCTCAAATATTAGGGCAACCTACCTTCTTTGGAGCTTTTGGAGATAACTCCTTTTACTATGTTGGAACTGTTAATTCTAAAATAGCTTTTCTAGACCCTAAAGTTAATGAGCAATATGTATTAGAATTAAATTTTGATAAATCAGATCTCTTAAAAAAGGTTTATATTTATGACGAAAAACAGTCTATGGATGTCGCAATGTCAAGTCTAGAAACTAAAACCTCTGGAAGCAAAGAGACTTTCTTCCAGCAACTTATTAGAAACTTTGGTGTTCCCGGTATGGGTAAAGGTGGTCCAATTATCGGAAGTGGTAAAGCTGAAGATTAAGCAAGCATAGATAATAATAAAATTGAAACGATATTTATGATTTTTATCATTGGGTTGATGGCCGGTCCCGCAGTATCTTTATAAGGATCACCTACAGTATCACCAGTTACAGCAGCTTTGTGCGCATCGGAATTTTTTCCACCAAAATTCCCGTCCTCGATGTATTTTTTTGCATTATCCCAGGCTCCGCCCCCAGATGTCATAGAAATTGCAACAAATAAACCAGTTACAATTGTACCTAATAACATGGCCCCAAGTGCTGTAAATGCTGCTGTTGCTTTTCCTGAAATAAAGTAGATAGCATAGTAAGTAACAAAAGGGGCTAATACTGGTAGAAGAGACGGTACTATCATTGCATAAATTGCACCTTTAGTAAGAATATCTACCGCTTTACCATATTCAGGTTTTGAGCTACCTGTCATTATTCCTTTATTTTCCTTAAACTGTCTTCTTACTTCATTAACAATTTTAGTTGCAGTTTTACCAACAGCAGTCATACCCATTGAACCAAATAAATAAGGCAACATCCCACCTAATAGCAAACCGACAACAACGTAAGGGTCATCTAAAGAAAATTTTACATCCAAATCAGGGAAATAATATTTGAGATCTTGAGTGTAAGCTCCAAACAGAACTAAGGAGGCAAGTCCAGCTGAACCTATGGCATATCCTTTAGTCACTGCTTTAGTAGTATTGCCAACGGCATCTAGCGCATCAGTTGTTTTTCTGACACTTTCGGGTAAATTTGACATCTCCGCTATTCCTCCTGCATTATCAGTTACTGGACCATATGCATCTAAAGCAACAATCATCCCTGCAAGAGCTAACATTGTGGTTGCAGCAATTGAAATCCCGTATAGACCGGCAAATTTATAGGAAAAAACAATCCCAAGAATGATTACAATAGTTGGTAATGCCGTTGATTGCATAGAAACAGCTAGTCCCTGAATTATATTAGTTGCATGACCTGATTGGGAAGAATTTGCAACAGATTTGACAGGAGCAAATTCAGTGCTCGTGTAATACTCTGTAATCCAAACAATAAAACCAGTTACAGACAAACCAACTAATGAGCAATAAAAAAGATCAATACCTGAAAAAGATTCTATAAAATAGTCATCATTAATAATAACCTTATCAAGACCTATAAAGAATTCAGTTACAAAATATATAAAAACAACAGATGCAAGTGCGGTTATAATTAGACCTTTATATAATGCACCCATTATATTTTGAGATTCACCAAGTTTCACATAAAAGGACCCAATTAAAGAAGAAATGATACAAACACCAGCAATTAGTAATGGATACATCATAAATACCTGTTGATCTACTCCTGAATTTTGAAATAAAATCAAACCTAAAACCATAGTCCCTACGATTGTGACCGCATATGTCTCAAACAAATCTGCAGCCATACCGGCACAATCTCCAACATTATCTCCTACATTGTCAGCTATTACAGCTGGGTTTCTTGGATCATCTTCAGGAATCCCTGCTTCAATTTTTCCAACTAAATCAGCTCCAACATCAGCTCCTTTAGTAAAAATACCTCCGCCAAGTCTGGCGAATATTGATATTAGAGAAGCACCAAAACTTAAGGCAACCATTGCCTCTACAATTTCTCTTCCGTTAGCTTCTCCAAGATAAAAATTCAAATACCAATAATAACTTATCAAACCTAGTAAACCCAAACCAACTACTAAAAATCCAGTTATTGCTCCTGATTTAAAAGATATATCAAGCGCTTTATCGATGCTTTCGGTCGCTGCCTGCGTAGTTCTTACATTAGCTCTTACTGACACAAACATACCAATGTAACCAGCTAAACCTGATAGAAAAGCTCCAATAATAAAACCGATTGAAACAAAAGTGTTTTCCATAAGGTAAAAAAGTAAAATTGCTATAAGTATGCCAACTATAGAAATGGTAAGATATTGTCTGTTTAAATAAGCTTGAGCACCTTCTTGAATTGCAAATGCAATTTCTTTCATCCTATCAGAGCCTTCAGGAGCTTGAAGAATTTTATTAATGGTATAGCCACCATAAATCAGAGATAATAAGGAACAAGTAAAAACGATTAGGTATTCTAAGGACATAAGATAAACAATTTAAAGTAAAGATTAATATTTAACAAAACACATAAATATCAAATATTTAAAAATGACAAAAGCCTTTTTTTTTTAAATTTATTTTTTTTTTACTCAAATCATAAAGATCGACTCCCCTCCCTTGAGAAAAATATCCAATTTTTTTTATGTTTTTTAATTTTTTTTTTTTTAGAAGATTTAATTTATTTTGTTTTACTGAAAATAATAATTTATAATCTTCACCTCCAGTTAAAATAACTTCCCATTTTTTTTTTTTATCTTTTGTTTCTATAATTTCTTTTTTTGTATTTTTTGAAAGTGGAATGTCTTTTAAGAAAATATTAGCTTTTAAATTAGAATTCTGACTAATTAGATGCAACTCACTTATAAGGCCATCTGAAATGTCTGTGCAGAACTCAGCTATTCCTAGAATTGAAATGCCAAGTGTAATTTGTGGATCTGGTAAATATAGTTTTTTCAAAAAAAAATTTTTACTATCAGTTTTTTTTTTTCTATCTCTTAGAAATTCAAAACCTAATGCCGCATCCCCAATATTACCCCCCACAAAAATCTCGGATCCATCTGAAACACATAATTTTTTATGAAAATTATTTTTTACAAAGCCAAAGATTGTTGCTGACATAAAAATTTTTGATGATTCACTTAAGTCACCCCCAAACAACTTTAGACCAAATTTATTTCCATCTAATTTAAGTCCAGAAGTAAATCTCTTAAGCCAATTATGATGATTTCTTTTTGGTATAGCAATATTCAAAGTATATCCATATGGAATTGCCCCCATAGCAGCAATATCAGATAAATTTACTCTTAAAAGTTTTCTAGCAAGAATTTTTGGATCATAATTCTTATCAAAATGCTTTCCTTCTATCATCATATCTGATGAGACAACCATTTTTTTTTTTTTAAACAAATAAGCTGCGTCATTTTTTAACTCAAGCGCTTCTTTATTTTTTGCTAATGGATGAAAAAATTTTTTAAGTATTTCTTGTTCTTGATTCACTTGATTCATTCTTATTTAAATTTTTATAAATATTTTCAAGAATAGCATTTGTAAAAGCGCACTCTTTTACAGTAAAAAATGATTCTGTAAGCATTAAGTACTCACTAATAATTATTCCTACAGATGTTTTTGGAAAATTAATCATTTCTGATATGGCTACTCTTAAAATTGCTAATTGAACCACCGGTAAACGGTGGATATTCCAACCCTTATTAAGATTGTAAGAAATCAACTTATCAATTTTATCTTGATTCTTCTTAACAACGTCTAAAATTTTTATAAAGAACATTTTGTTAATTTTTGTTTTACCAAAATTTACTTTTACATCATCGTCTATAATAAAGGCATTGTTATTAATCAAATAAGTCTGAATTTCTGATAAATCTTTTGAATAATTTAAATTATAGATAGCCTGAATAGCAGCATATCTTGTAAAAGATTTTGAAAGAGAATTATTTTTCATTTAACTTATTAATTAAATTTAAACAAACTTTTGCTGCATTACCCCCTAAATTTTTTTCATCAACATTTGATCTTTCTAAAGCTTGGTCATAATTATTTACAGTAAGTAATGCTGTTGATAATGGAAAACAATAATCGTAAGAAAACTTATAAATAAATTTAAATGTATTTTTTTTCACTACCTCATAATGATCTGTCTCTCCCTTTATAATGCATCCTAAAATTATATATCCAGAAAATTTTTCTCTATTTTTTTTGAGGAAAAAAGGTATTTCCAATGAGCCTGGCACACATAACGTTTCATATAAAATATTTTCTTTTTTTAGAAATTTAGTTGCACCATCTAAAAGATTATCTGATATCTCTGAATAAAAGTTAGAGTAAATAATTAAGACTTTATTTTGAAATTTTTTGTGTTCCATTTATTTCTAATCCAAAACCGTCAATTCCTACAATATTCTTTGAAGAGCTGGTTAACAATTTAATTTTATTTACACCTAAATCTATGAGAATCTGTGCTCCAATCCCGTATTCTTTAAGAATTTTTTTTTCACTTGTTTTTTCTTTTTTAATTAACAATTCTTTCTTTGGGTTTCTAATTATTACAATAATACCGTTTTCATTTTTTGAGATTATATCAATTGCTTTTTTTAGTTCATCATTTTTTTGATTAAGTAAGTCTGAAAAAATGTTTAAACTGTGCATCCGAACCAAGATATCTTTACCTTTAATGACTTTGCCTTTCATTAGTGCTATGTGCTCGGTATTATCAATTGTATTTTTGTATATAAACATTTTAAACTTTTTTTCTTCTCCTAAGTCTAGATTTTCAACCCGTATACATTTTACAAAACTTTGTTTTTTTATTCTGTATTCAATCAAATCCTTAATTGATGACATTTTCAGTTTATGTTTTTGGCAAAATTTTACTAGATCATTAAATCTAGCCATCGTGCCATCATCATTCATTATTTCACATATAACTCCATAAGGATAATGATTGGCCGTTGAAAGTCCCGACAAATCAACAGCAGCTTCAGTATGTCCTGCTCTTACCAGCACTCCGCCATCACTTGCTAATAAAGGAAAAATATGTCCTGGACTCACTAAATCACTCGGTTTTGATTTTGGTGAAACAGCTACTTTTATGGTCTGAGCTCTATCTTTAGCACTTATTCCAGTTGTAACTCCTTTCTTAGCTTCAATAGAAACTGTAAATGCTGTTCGATGCTTACTCTTATTAGATTCAGTCATTAATTTTAATTTTAATTTTTTAAATCTTTTC
>MDSZ01054951.1_pt1 | contig 10084 bp, 8 predicted proteins | sample 811201 | NCBI WGS metagenome assembly MDSZ01 (sample SAMN05326647, study PRJNA326480) | marine metagenome | isolation source: seawater | place: Indian Ocean: North | collected 2010 | reverse complement strand
TTTTGTTCCAAATTATTTTACTATTTTTTCTATGCAGTTTTATTATTTTTTTTAATTTTCTTAATTGAGCAATTCCAACAGCTGACTGTAACTCGTTAAACCTGTAATTAAATCCAGACCCAGTTCTAGTATCCTCCCATCTTGGAACTTTAGGATTATTTTCATGTCCATGATCGTGCCAAGCCTTAGCACTCAGATAATCTTTTTTATTCTTAAAAACAATCATACCACCCTCACCTGTTGTTATAGCTTTGGCAAAATCAAAACTAAAAGTACCTATTTTTCCATGTGTGCCCAAATATTTATTATTATATTTTCCTCCTAAACCCCAAGCAGTATCTTCAATTAATATGATTGATTTTCTTTTACAAATATTTTTAATTCTGTTGAGATTTCCTGGCGTTCCTAACATATGAACTAAAATTACAGCCTTAGTTTTTTTTGTAATTTTCTTCTCTAAGTCGTATGGATCCATATTTAAGGTTTCGTCAATTTCGCAACAAACAGGTTTTGCACCAGACTCTATTATAGCTTCGACAGTCGCAACAAATGTAAAAGCTTGAGTAATTATTTCATCCTTTTTTTTCAAATTTAAGGTCGATAACGCAACCCTTAAAGCTGCAGTACCGCTAGTGACTGAAAGTGCATATTTAGAATTTATTTTCTCACAAAAAATTTTTTCAAATTTATTTGTGACAAAGTTTCCTTTTCTTAAATTTTCAAAACCCTGTCTAAAAAATACTGAGCCATTATTAAAAATTTTGGTTATTTCTTTTAATTCATCTTTTTTATTTATTAACTCATATCCCGGCATAAAAATTATCTTTTTTTAATCTGTTCAAAAAGTTTTTTTTCGTATTTTATCTTTTTTTTTAAATCAATTTTTGCACTATTCTTTATATACTGGAAAGTTATTCCTTTTCTTGAATGATTACTTTTATTTTTTTTACTGCCATGAACTATTAACGAATGATGTATTAATGCATCACCTTTCTTTAAAGAAGGGCACGATATAGAAAATTTTTTTAAAAATTTCTTATCTTTTACTGTTTGAGATGTACCTTTCATGTAAGATTTCTTGTGATTTAAGACTCCATAATTATGAGATGAATTAAAATAATATATTCCTCCATTTTTTTTATTACTATCTGTTAAAGCTATCCAAAAAGTAATTGCATTACTATCATTTAAGTTCCAAAAAAAATTATCTTGATGATCTGGTGCTGACAAACCTTTTTTTTTTGGTTTAGCAAAATATTCTGCTTGTCTTAATTTAAAAAAGTCAGTTTTTAATAATTTTTTTACGATAGTTTTTAACTTTTTTTTTTGAGAAAAATCTCTTATCCATTTGCAATCATCTAATTTATGAAACGAGTTTATATTTTCGGGTTTTTTTTCGTTATTTACAAAGTTAATGAACCTAGCATCGTACTTGTCATATTTTTTTTTCAAAAAATTATCAATTTTATTTCTAATTTCTTTTATTTCATATGGTTTAATAAAGCTTCTAATTTTAATCCATCCATTTTTTTGATAAGTATCAATATTCATTTTTTAAATTTTTTTTTCAAAAATTACCTCAAATCTTTTATTAATAATTGCAAAAATATAATATTTTTTTGTCAAAAATTTTTTCATCTTTAATATAAAAAATCTTTATATTTGTTGTTTATAAAATTAAACCATTTTTTTTCATCTTTGCAAGTTTCATCAAGGCCCAATATATCTTTTTTAAATAATTTTATTGCTGTTTGAGTTTTATTTTCCTTCCACCATGTATCAACATCATTCCAAATATTATTTATATGCAATGCAGCTTTTACAGGATCAAAAAATATTATATTACTTTCTTTCATTTTATTAATGACATACAAAAATTTATCGTGTCTTTCATACAGGTTTTTGGGATAAAGTAAAATTGTGGGTGTATCATTTGTTATACATTCAGCAAATGTGGTTTCGGGATATAAACAAGTGATCAATTTTGAATTTTCAAAAACTTTTTTTAACCCTTCTTTTTTATCTACTTTAGAATTAGAAATTTTTTTATAAAAATCATAATTTTTCCAAATTATGTCATCATCTGCTGGATGCATTTTTAGGTATGTCTTATTAGATATTCTATAATTGAGATTATCATAATATACCTTGCAAAATTTTTTTAGATAATCATTAGATCCAGTCAAAGGGTAAAACTCGCATCTGAAAGAGTATCTGGTAACTCTATTCATCAAAATATAATGTCTTTTAGGGTTTTTTTTTTTTATTTTTAATTTTGAAAATAATTTTTGGGCTGGCAGTTGATAATATTCATTATTAATTTTTTTATGCCATGAAACAATTACATTAGAAACATCATTTTCATAACCTAAATAATAATCTAAAGCAGGAAAAGATCCACCGTGTTCAATAATAAAAAAACCTTTATTAAAGTTTAAACATCTGGCAATATAAAATTTTAATAATATATTTGTATGATGAAGACCACTCGAAATTACATGTTTTTTTTTTAAATTTAATTCATCAAGTTTTTTTTGATTTTGATTAAAATTTTCTAAAAAATAATTTGGTAAAAAAAGCCAAATATTTTCTTTAAGAAAATTTTCAAAAGAATTGTGTGTTTTAAAATTAACAAACAGTGATTTTCGAACAAAATCATTTTTATTATCATTATCTGAAATTTCATTATGCATAAAAAAATTTTTAAATTCCATGAACTTTAAATTTTTTAAATGAAATGGACTTGAAAAATAAGAATCAATAATCAAAATATTATTTCTTTTTATCAATTTTTTTAGAAAAAAATTTTTAATATTTGAAATAATTATATTTTTTTTAATTTTAAAATTTTTTTTAACTATAATTTTTTTTTCCCTTTTAAAAATTTTTAGATTTTTTTTTTTTTGCGCATCTATCACTAACTGAAAAATTAATTGATTAATTTCATCATTTTTTGAAAAACCCTCAATTAAATCCAATACATTATTAAATACAAAATTAAAATTTTTAAATTCATAAGATTTAAATTGATAATTTTTATCTAAACTTCTTATAATCTCCCAACGATCAAACAAAGTACTTAAAATATAAGACACAGATGGATCAATTAAAATTGTCCAAGATTTTAAGGAATAATTAATAGAATTAAGTTTATTTAATTCCACTCTTAGATGATTTAAAATTCTCTTTCTTAATTTTTTTAAATAGAAATAATCTTTTTTTAATTTTTTTCTATTAGACCAATGATATTTTATTTGATTTAAATTATTTTGATTACACCATGGGCCTAATTTAATCTTAGACTTAGAGTCTAAATTCGTAATACTAATTTTTCTCATATAGAGGGTTCAAAACTATTTTTTTTTATAATCTTAGCTTTTGACATTTGATGAAGAATATTTATTAAATTAAAATCGTTCCATTTTTTTGATATGGCATGAAATCCGTACGGTAGACCATTATTATCTCTGCCAAATGGAAAACAAATTGAAGGAATGTGAGAAAGTGTCCATATCAATGAAGAGTCGGGGAGTTCAATTTGATCTCTTTTTACAGCAGTTGAACCTGTTCCAATTGAAAATACTAAATCAAATTTATCAAATAGTTTATCAATTTCAAAAATTATTTTTTTTTGTTTATTCAAACTATTTAAGTATTTTTTTGTAGAAATTTTTTTTCCATCTAAAATCATTTTTTTCATTATTTTAGAAATCTTTTTTGCTTTTTTTTTATATTCTTGATCAAAATAATAAGATAAATTTTTAGTATAAATATCATTATGTAATTTATCTAAATTATTCAACTTTTTTGGCCAAATAATTTCTTTAGCATTAAAATTTTTTTTTAAAATTTTACAAAAATTTTTAAAATTTTCTTTGATAAATTTTTCTGAATATAAACATCTATCTGTAATTACATATCCAATCTTAATATTATTTATATTTTTAAATTTAATTTTTTTTTCAACATTATTAAATACATATGGATAATTTGGCCCTTTGACACGCATTATATCTAGGATGTCATGTAAATTATCTACTCTTGATGTAATAAATCCTAATGTATCTAAAGTATCAGATGTTTTAAGTACTCCTGTTCTTGGCAATAAACCAAAGGAAGGTTTCATGCCCCAAACACCACAAAAACTTGATGGCCTAGAAATAGAGCCAGCTGTTTGAGATGCTAAAGCGAAAGGAACATTTCCGACTGAAACACACGCTGCCGATCCACTCGAGGAAGTGCCGGGTGTTCTTGTAATATCATAAGGATTTTTTGTTTTATTTAAAAAATGAACGGCAAACTCAGCAGTGATTGTTTTTCCTATCAATATTGCTCCATTATTTATTAAATTATCAACAACTCTTGCATTATTTCCTGCAATATAATTTTTCCATAAAGGCGAACCTTTTTCAGTTTTAAATTTTTCAGTATTATAAATATCTTTTACTCCAAAAGGAATATAAGCTAATAATCCATTGGAGTTTTTTGTACCTATATCATTTTTATTTAAACCAAACTCATTCCAAGCGTAAATTTTTTTTTCATGCTTTTGAAAAGACTTTTTAGATATTCTAATTAATGAACTTGGACTAATTGTTTTTTTTTTTATTTTTTCTAAAATTTCTTTTATTGAATATTTATTATAAAAATTCATTTATTTAGATGCTTTTCAATTAAACTCTCATAAAATGGTTTAAAATTTTTCTTCTTTTTTCTTTTATTAATTTTTAATTTATTGTTTTTAATTTTCTTATGTCTTTGTTTGCCTAATATTTTATAGAAATCTTTTTTTGATAATTTTGTTATTTTTAAAAAATATTTTAAAACTTCAGGTTCTGTAAAATCATATTTTTCAATTAACCTAAAAGCCTCTTCCTGAGTAAGTAAACCATTTCTAACATCAACTGCTCCTTGCCAAGTTGAGCGTCCAAATCCCCTTTTTAAATAGCATGCGAAATCGTGAACTCCAGCCATAATACACTCAACACTTTTATATCTTTTGTAGGTACCTTCCATTTCTGTTTCTTTCCAACCATATTCTTTTTTTATAAATTCAGTCTGTTTTTCATCATCCCAATAAATATAATCACCAAGGTGAATTCCATAAACTCCTTTATCTTTAATTTCTTTGTAACTAGGTAATTGAAATGGATGAACATCTTTTTCTGTTATTTCGCTAGATAACATTTGATCTGGTGTCAATTTTGCCGAAACTTTAGTGAAATAGTTTCTATCAAATTTTAAGGTTTTTTTTGAGTAAGTATTTCTTCCATCATTTTCAGAGACCGACTCTCCCCAAATTAAAAGTGGAATATTGAATTTAGTAGCAACTTGTAAAGGAAATGATCCTACTCCAGAATGACAATGCCAACAAGAATCACCAATAGAGTTAATTGATTTTCTAGCTAATTTATTTATAGTATTTCTTGCGGGTGTAAATTGAATATGATCTAAATTAAAAACTTGTAGACACCTTTGTAAATTGTATACACCTACTTCAGAATACCAGTTATGACTAAAAGTTACAGCTAAGGGTTTAATTCCATATTTTTTAGTTAAGACGTGTGCTTGAAAAAAACTATCTTTGCCTCCAGATATTGGGAGTACACAATCATAATTAGACTTTGATTTTTTTTGAAAAAAACTTAAAATTTTCTTTAATTCTATTTCTTTTTTTTCCCAATTAATATGCATCTTATCCTCCGATGACCTGCAAGCTGTGCAAATACCAAATTTATCAAAAGTGATACCCTCTAAAGTTTCAGGAAAACAACATCTTGAACAATACTTCAGGTTTTTAATTGGTTTTTTTATTTTCATTTTATTAATGATATTTTTTTAAAAAAATTAATTATATCAGACATATCCTTAAGTGAGTGAGGATGTCTAACATGTTCATTTATCAATATTGAATTATGTAGCCTTTCTGCGTTATTACATTTCAAATTATAATTTTGATTTAAATTTTGATTTTCTTTCGCTTTAAATGGATATCCTTTTTTAAATAATATCTTTTTTTTATATAATGGTTGATGATATAAAGGTTTTGTGTAACCTTGGTAGAAGATAATTCCTTCTGACTTTGCAAGATAAACAAATTTTTTAATAGTCAAATTTATTTTATTTTTTTTAAATAAGAATGGAAAAATATAGAATGAATTAAAACATTTTTTTCCTGGTTTACAATTACATTTTTTACATTGCAATCTATTGTCCATAAGTTTGATAAAATTAAATTTTTTTAATCTTTTTTGTAAAAAATTTACAAAACTCAACCTTTTTTTATTAAGATTTTTTAATTTTTTTAGTTGAGATAAAGCTATTGCTGCACTTAATTCTGTCAGTCGATAATTGTAACCAGCAATATTTGTAATATTTTTATATTTTGCTGCATAGACAACTGCTTCTCCATGATTTCTAATTAATCTTAATCTGTAATTTAAATTTTTTGAGTTAGTAACACAGACTCCACCTTCTCCGGTTTGAATAGTTTTATTGACATTCAGGCTAAATATACCAATGTCGCCAAATGTCCCTACTTTTTTACCTTTGTATCTAGTGTCATATGCTTGAGCACAATCCTCAATAATTTTAATATTTTTAGTTTTACAAATTTTTAATATCTCATCCATTTGAGCAGGAAAACCGAACTGATGAACTATAATTAATGCCTTTGTTTTTTTTGATATTTTTTTATTTAATGAATTTACACTTATACAACCCGTATCATCCTCTACATCAGCAAAAACTGGTATAGCGCCATATATTAGAGGAGCTAAAGCACATGCTGTCATCGTAAAAGGTGAAACAATTACTTCGTCTCCATAACCAATATTTAATGCTCCAATTGAGGCATATAAACAAGAGGTGGCACTATTCATGCTAATTGAATATTTTCTATTAAAATATTTTGACCATTCTTTCTCAAGTTTTCTTACATGATAACCACCGTCAAAAGAGAAAGGCTCATCTGGATTATAAGATCCTTCAAATAAGGATAAGTTTCCTTTTCTAACAACTTCATAAGCTATTTTTGCTTCTTCACTATCAGTAGTTATATTTTGCAACCATTCCTTAGTTCTCACTGGTTTGCCACCGTTAATATACAATTCAGGATTTTTGAGATTTACTTTAAGCATTTTTTTCTACTTTAAAAATAGTTTGCATAGTTTTTTTATTAGTTTCTAAATCAAAATTTCTAATATTGGTACCAATTTTTACATATTGATATATTCTATTGTAAGCATTTATAAGTGGGTTATCTTTAATACATTTAAAAAATTTTTTTTTATTTCCTAATTCTTTGTTTCTAAACTTGTCTAAATTTATTTTTTGAATAAAAATTGACTTAAAAAAATTTTCAACTGAAATTTTTCCTTTTTCAAAGAATAAATTTATATCAAAAATCTCATAAACACTTTTATTAAAAGAAGCTCCCTCTAAAATAATTTTTTTTTTTTTATCGTACATATAAAAATTATAATTAATTTTTTTATTAGTATCTGTTGTATATATATTTTTCCAACTTTTGATTATTTCGAAATTAAGATTTTGACCAAATAAATAATATACAAGATCGATCAAATGAACACTATTATTTTTAAAACCATTAGTATAATTAATTGAAATTTTTCTTATTTTGCCTAAGTTGTTCAATTTTATTTTTTTCTTCAATTTTTCCGAATTTTTATTAAATCTATATGTTTGATTTATTATAATTTTGATCTTTTTTTTTTTTGATAATTTCAAAATTTCATTTAACTCAAATCTTGATTGAAAACAGGGTTTCTCTAAAAAGATTACCTTTGGTTTAAAATCACTCTCAAAAATTTGTTTACAAACATTATAATGATTTTGACTACTAACACATATAACAACTAAATTTGGATGAAATTTTTTAAGTGATGAATTAATTAAACCTTTTTTTTTTCTGTAAATAATATCTAATAATAAAAATTTTTTTTTCAAATTTTTAAGTGCTCCAAAATGACTACCTTTATCTTTAACTCCAAGTCCTTTACCCATTTTACCGTAACCAATAAGTATCGTTCTAATTTTTTTCATTTCTTAATAACTTCCATCTTCTTTCTACTTTAGAATTTAATCTAACTATGTGTTTATTTTTTTTCAAATAATCTATTATTTCCATTAATGAAAAATTATATTTTCCTCTATCGCTTAGTTTTTTGCATATATTTTGTAAAACTCTCAAATCCTCGTTTCTATCAATTTCAATAAAAAAATTTGGATATCTATATTTTTTGGGAGCCATAATCGATTTTATTTTGAAATTTTTAAATCTAGTAAAATTGTATCCAACATGTTCTCTAAGTTTATCATTTTTTTTAACTAAATTATTCAACTTCAATAAATCTTGTGATTTGTAAATTAGAAATTCAGAACCAGGAGGATAAGTAGTTTTAATTGTATTAGTAACTACATTAAATTTATTTTTATAAAAAAAACTAATATATCTATCAATTATTCTGTAATCTATTAAAGGTGAGTCGCCAAAGCATTCTATGTGAATATCTCCTTTTAGATATTTTAGAGTATTTGTTACCCTCAACAAAACATCATTTTCAGAACCTCTAAAAAAATTTATTTTTTTGGATTTTAGGAAATTAACAAATACGTCATCTTTTTTTGAATTTGTAGTCGCGATACATATTTCATCAATAAATTTGCTATAGTTTAATCTTTCAACTAAAATTTCAATTATGGTTTTGCCACCAATTTTTTTCATTATTTTTCCAGGCAACCTCTCTGAATTCATTCTTGCTTGAATTGTTGCGATAACTTTAGTCATTTAAAACAAATTCTAATTTTTTTCTAAAAGTTAAAATAGATTTTTTTTGATTAAAAATTTTAATTTTTTTGTTTACTTTTTTTTGGTTTGTAAAAAAATTATCAATAAATTTACTATTATTATTATTTATTAAAGAAATTATTTTTTTTTTATATTTTGCTAATCTGTAAAGTAATATTGTTTTTAAGCCAAAAATAAATTTAGGTACATAAATCATTTCTTTCATATTTAAATTTTTATACACTAATGTATTTCTATTCTTAAATGCATCAAATTTTTCTTTATCTTCTTCAGGATGAAGTTTTATAATCAAATAATCATTTTTTTTCATAAAAAATTGTATTTTTTTGATCACATCGAATTCATTTATCTTATAATTTTCAATTAAATTATTTTTCTTATCATGTGAAATATTTTCAGATAAGAATAAAAAGACTTTATTTTTTTTTAATTTATCTAATTTATTTCTAATTTTTTTAAATTTAAGATTATAATTATTATTAGACAAATAGGGATTGCCAGATATCAATAGTTTTTTTTTAGGTAATCTATATTTTAAAGCCTCTTTAAATGCAAATTTATCATTTAAAAATATATAGTCGGGATATAAATATTTTCTTCTATATAAAAATCTTTTTTTGTAGTTTGTCCAATGTTCTATTATAGAAATTGATTTAATCTTTTTTATTTTGCTAAAATTAATAAGTTTTTTATCCAATGAATTTCCTAAGGATGAACCTGTTATTATTAATTCAATATTATTGTATTTAATTCTTTTTATTTCACTTAAATTCTTAATTTTTTTAAATTCAAATTTTTTAATTTTTTTTTTTATAAAATCAAGACAAGCTAAAGCTCCTTTGTCACTACTACCGTAGAGAATCATTAAAATTGTTTAATTATTTTAGGTTTATTTTTACTGATTTTATTTTCTAAAAATAGGTTGACAATATTATTATTGTATAAATTATAGATTACTCTTAAGTGCTGTGGTTTGAATGATTTTACAAAAAATATTTTTCCAGTATGTTTAGGATTTTTCAAATATTTTTTCAATTTTCTTTTTTTTAAAAGAAATTCTGTAATTATTTTTTTTAAATCTATCTTGGATTTTTTTACACAATTTACAGCTACATCGTGTATTTTTTGTCCTCTTTTTAACCTTGGTAATGTTTGATGAAATATTTTTCCATCATCAATTTTTTGATTAATTTCATGGAAAGTTGCACCAACATAATTTGGTTGTAAAAAGTAAAATGGCCAAAAAAAAGTTGC
>MDSZ01047589.1_pt1 | contig 10084 bp, 10 predicted proteins | sample 811201 | NCBI WGS metagenome assembly MDSZ01 (sample SAMN05326647, study PRJNA326480) | marine metagenome | isolation source: seawater | place: Indian Ocean: North | collected 2010 | reverse complement strand
ATTGACATCTGGTAATACAGTTCAAACAACAAAATTAGTATTGCTTAAGTAAATAAGTATAGTAATAGAAAAAGGCTAACAATTTGTTAGCCTTTTTTTTTATATTAAATAAATTGAAATTTTTAATTACATTAATTTTTACTTTAGCTATTTCTAAAGATTATAATTCTGATGAAAAAATATTTATTTTTAATGATTTGAAAAAAAATATTCATGTAAATGAAAGCCTTAATTGGAATATAGTAGATATTGATGGTAATGTTACAATTTCTAATTATAAAAGTAAATATTTTAGAATCCCAGCCATAAAAGTTGAAATAATTGATTCGGTAAATTATTTATATTTAAAGAAAGCAATTGTAAATGTGAAAGATCATGTTAATTTTATGCAAGATAGCTATTTAAAAGTCTCAGATTCATTGCACTATGGTTTAGGTGATTTTTATGATAAAATTAATTTGGTTTATTATGATACTTATCAATATCTAGATCTACCGTTTATTAATGATAGAGACTATATTGCCAGAACTAATATTTACGATAATGAAAATAACATTAGATTAAACTGGGAATTGTTAAGTATTAAATATAAATATTATTATAATGTAAAGGATTATGAATTTCAAAAAAATAGTCTCTTTATAGAAGATGGCTTTGGATATTGGAATTTAGAAAGAATTGATAATTACATCACCAAAGCAACATATGTTATATATTTGAATCCTAAGGGTTGGATTCCATCATTTGTTATAAATATGTCAAATCGTATAGTTGTTCCTAATACTGTCAAAAATATGATTAAAGAAGCTAAAAGATTGGAAAAATTAGATTAAATAAATAGTAAATTTCTAAGATGGAATATAAATTTAAGCATTAAATATGGAGTGTTATGTCAAGAATTGATCCCAAAAATATAAGAAGTGTCCTATCTAAACATATTCTAGCAGATGGTTTTGATCCAATATTGGATTTAGATAAGAGTTATGAATCTTGGATTGTTGATAAGGTAACAGGCAAAGAATATTTAGATATGTTTTCTATGTATGCTTCAGGCTCTATTGGTTATAATCATCCTTCTATACTAGAGAACAAAGATGATTTGACAAAAGCTTCATTATTCAAGCCAACACTTTCTGATATGTATTGTGATTTATATAGCGAGTTTATGGATGTTTTTGATAAGCATGCTATACCAAGTTATTTACCATATACTTTTTTTATTGAAGGGGGTGCACTAGCTGTTGAAAATGCACTTAAAGTTGCATTTGATTGGAAAACAAAGAAAAATAAACTGGCCAATATACAGGTAGAAGCATCAAAGGTTATCCATTTTCAGGAAGCATTCCATGGGAGAAGTGGCTACACAATGTCTTTAACTAATACAGATCCAGTTAAAATTAAATATTTCCCTAAGTTTGATTGGCCAAGAATTATTAATCCTAAGTTGAAATTTCCAATAACGGAAGAAATATTAGATGAAGTTATAAGTATGGAAAAATTGGCAATTGATGATATAAATAAGGCAATAGAAAGCAATAAGCATGAAGTGGCTGCAATTATTATTGAACCAATTCAAGGGGAGGGTGGTGATAATCATTTTAGGGATGAATTTTTTGTTGAGCTTAGAAGAATATGTGATAATAATGATATATTATTTATTATGGATGAAGTGCAAACAGGAATTGGTATTACAGGTAAAATGTGGTGTCATGAGCATAATTCAATAAAACCTGATATAGTATCCTTTGGTAAAAAGACTCAGGTATGCGGTCTTTTAGCTGGAAATAAATTAGATGATATTGATAATCATGTTTTTAAAGAGTCAAGTAGAATAAATTCTACTTTTGGTGGTAATCTTGTTGATATGATTAGATTTAAAATTATTTTAGAAGTTATTCATAATGAGAATTTGTTAAATAGAGCTAGAGAAAATGGGATATATCTTCAAAATAAGCTTAAAATGTTGGCTGAAGAGTTCCCTGGATTTGTTACTAATAATAGAGGTTTAGGATTATTTTGTGCATTTGATTTGCCTTCAACAACAGAGAGGAATGATGCTTGGAAAGAAATGATGAATAATGGATTGCTTATTTTACCAAGTGGAAGTGAGACTATTAGATTTAGGCCACATTTAACTACTAATGCAAAAGAAATTGATTATGCAATGGATGTTATTGAAAAATCAATAAGGTCAATTCTTAAATAGTGTCTGGTGTTTTATATGTAGTTTCGACTCCGATTGGAAATTTGAAAGACATATCTTTAAGAGCCGTTGATACGTTAAAAAATGTTGATTTGATAGCTGTTGAAGATACTAGAGTTTCTGGCCGTTTATTCAAAGAATATGATATAAATAATAAAAAAATTTCTCTTTTTGAGCAAAATGAATTAAACAAAACTCCAGAAATTATCAATAAATTAAAATCAGGTGACGATGTCGCAATAATATCTGATGCGGGTACTCCAACTATAAGTGATCCTGGTTATAGGCTTATAAGGCAGGCGCATGTTGAGAAAATTACTGTGACTTCTATTCCTGGCCCATCATCAGTCATAAATGCATTGTCAGCTTCTGGCTTGCCTACGGATCATTTTTATTTCGAAGGTTTTTTGCCTCGCAAAAAAGGTAGATTAACAAGATTTAAATTTTTGGCTTCATTGCCAGCAACAATTGTTGTTTTTGAGTCTCCATTGAGATTGATTAAAACTTTGAAAGATATTGATAAATATTTTGGTAGTAGAATTGTATGCGTTTGTAGAGAAATGACTAAAATGCATGAAGAAATTTTTCGAGGTTCCATTTGGAAAACTTTAAATCATTTTCAAAATAAGTCATCTATTAAAGGCGAGGTAGTGATATTGATTGCAAAAGAAGGATATGATGATTAATAGATTTATATCTTTTGAGGGAATTGATGGTGCTGGTAAAACAACTCAGATAGAATTGTTGAAAAAAAGATTAGAAAAAAATAATTACAAAGTTAAGGTATTTCGTGAGCCAGGAGGAATGGATATATCGGAGAGTTTGAGAAGAATAATTTTAAATAAATCTTTTGATATTTCTAGTAATACTGAGATGCTATTGTTTTTAGCAGCTAGATCAGAGTTGGTAACTAAGGTCATCTATCCAGCCTTAGAAAAAGGATACTATGTTATTTGTGATCGATATATAGATAGCACTGTGGCGTATCAAGGTTTTGGAAGAAAAATAGATATAAAAATTATAAATGATTTAAATAAATTTGTTACGTTAGGTCTTTTGCCTACAGTAACATTTTATTTAGATATTCCAGTTAAAACAATGATTTTAAGAAAAAATAAAGAAAATAATGATCGTATGGAAAACTCGGGTTTAAAATTTTTTGAAAGGGTTAGATCAGGTTATTTTGATTTAGAATTAAAAAATAATAGATTTGTGAAGATTGATGCATCACAAAATATAAAAAAAATAGAAACTCAAATATGGTCTAGTTTAAATGATTTTTTTAAGGATTTATAACATGAAAAAAATAATATATTTATTGTTGTATTGTAGTTCTTTGTATTCTTCTGATAATTCAGAAGAGATGTTGAATTTATTTGATAAAGCTTTTTATAAGTTGAAAAACTCTTATGTTGATTCTATAAATACGGAAGAAATTATAAAAGCTGGAATTAAAGGTATGGTCAAGCCATTAGATCCTTATACAAAGTTATTAGTTGGAAGCAGTAAAGATAGATTAGAAATGCTAACAAAAGGTAAGTATGGTGGAGTAGGTATAAGCATAGGCTTTCGAAGAGATACTTTAATTGTTTTATCTCCAATGGAAAATAGTCCAGCATACAATGAAGGTATTTGGGCAGGAGATAAAATTATTCAGGTAGATTCAATTTCAACTATTGGTATGACTACATCTGAGGCAGCAGATATAATAAGGGGCGAGATGGGTTCAGAAGTTGTTTTACATATCTTTAGGCCATCTGAAAAAAAGAAAATGCAATTTAAATTAGTTAGAGATAATATTAAAGTTGTAGATGTACCATATTATGGTCTAGATGATAATGGAATAGGTTACATACGTATAACGCGATTTTCAAGACATACTGCAAACGATTTTAGAAAGGCATTAATACAGCTTAAAAAGCAAGATTTAAAAGGCTTGGTAATTGATTTAAGAGGGAATTCTGGTGGTTTGTTAAGTAATGCGATATCAATTTTAGATGAATTTGTCGATCGTAACACATTGCTTTTGTATACAAAAGGAAGGATCGAAAAAAATAATAAAAATTTTAGAGCTCGTCGAAATAAAACTATTTCTTCAGATATCCCAATTTCTGTTTTAATAAATAAAGGTTCAGCATCTGCTAGTGAGATAGTTTCTGGCGCATTGCAAGATCTTGATAGGGCTGTAATAATAGGAGAGAAATCTTTTGGAAAAGGTTTGGTACAAAGTATTTATCCATTAAATGATACAGCTACATTGAAAATAACTACACAAAAATATTATATACCATCTGGAAGATTAATACAAAAACAAGATTATTTAGGTAATGGAGTTTTAACTGATGGATTTGATAAAAAAGATACAATTTTTACAACGATCGGTGGCAGGAATGTTAAAGGAGGAGGAGGCATAACTCCAGATGTAACGATTAAGGCTGAAAAAATTCCTCCATTTGTTCAGGCTTTATGGAGGCAGGGAATATTTTTAAATTTTTGTGCATCATATGATAAGACTAATTTAAAATATAATAATAAAATTATTATTACAGATGCTATAGTTGATGATTTTATACAATTTGTTAAAGAAGATAGTCTGAATTACAATGATTATGGAGAGTATTATTTAAAAAAGATTAAAGATTCATTAAAAGATAAAGAACATTTAATGACTCAAAATAAAAGTATAATTAGTAAATTGAAGTTTTGGAATAGAAATCAGAGTCCATTAGATAGACTTACATCTAGTTTTGATAAGTATTATGAATATAGGAAGACAAATCCATTAGAGGACGACAGTAATAAAAAATGGATTATCAATGGACTGGAAAGAGAATTCTCAAGAGTTACATGTGGTACTATTAAAGAATGCTACGATAGCAATACAGGATCAGAAGAGAGAATTAGAGTCTCATTATTTGATGATGTAATATATAATAGTGCTGTTGAAATTTTGCTGGATTTAAATAAATATTATGATATTTTATCTCCAGAAGATAGTAATTAAGGTAATAACTGGTCGATTAGCTCAGTTGGTTAGAGTGTCACGTTGACATCGTGGAGGTCATTGGTTCGATTCCAATATCGACCACAAATTAATTTGTGAACATTGAAAAAAAATCTATATTTTTATTGTTAATTATTGTTAATATACTGTTCTGTATTGAATAATTAATAATTAGTTAAGGGGGTTTAATATATCAGGCAAAAAAACTGATAAGCGAATAAATGAAAGAATAACAGCTGATTCTGTTAGACTTATTGATGAAAAAGGTACTCAATTGGGTATACATATCCTGGATAAAGCAATGGATAGGGCAAACTCTGTAGACTTGGATTTAGTTGAAATTGTGCCAAATGCTAATCCACCTGTATGTAAAATTATGGATTATGGTAAGTATCTATATGAATTGCAACGAGAAAAGAAAAAACTAAAGAAAAAACAGCATGTAGTCAATGTTAAAGAGATTCGCTTAAGACCTGCTATTAGTGACCATGATTTATTAACTAAGCTTACTAAAGCTAAAAATTTTTTAGAAGATGGCTGTAAGTTAAAATTTACAGTTATGTTTAGAGGTAGAGAGCGATCAAGAATGGATATAGGTGCTGATTTGCTAAAAAGAGTTGTAGATGTTCTTGATGAGATAGCTAAAATTGAAAAAGCACCTGATGTAGAAGCAAATAGAATGACTTTAATTATGTCGCCTAGGTAAGGAGTGTTAAAATGCCAAAAATGAAAACAAGAAAAGCTGCAGCAAAAAGATTTAGTAAGACTGGATCTGGTAAAATTAAACATAATAAATCTGGAGCTAGACATTTTATGTCAAGGAAAAAATCTACACGTAAAAGAAGATTAAGAAAAATTAGTACATTATCTGGTGGAATACATAAAAGAACCAGAAAAATGATAAAATCATAAGGAATAATTCAAATGCCTAGATCAAATAGTTCTGTCCCAAGACATCGTAAACATAGGAAACTGGTCAAGCAAGCTAAAGGTTACTTTGGTACGCGTAAATCTAATTATCGAACTGTAAAAGATGCTCTAGCTAAAGCGTGGAGCTATGCATATAGAGATAGAAGACAGAAAAAAAGAAATTTTAGAAGATTGTGGATTACAAGGATAAATGCAGCGGTAAGGCAACATGGTTTATCATACTCTGTGTTTATATCAAAAATAAATTCAAAAAACATTCAATTAAATCGAAAATCTTTAGCACATATTGCAGTCCATGATCCGGAAGGATTTGGAGCGATTGTCAAATCTTGCTCGAAATAATTTGTGTCTATATTAGAGCAAATAAAAAAAGATAAGAATCTTTTTTTAAAAGCCATTAAAGATTCAGATTTAACATTTGAATCTTTAACTAATATAAAAAATCAATTTCTTGGTAGGAAGGGATTAATAGCCTCTCTATTTTTGAAACTATCAAAAGTAGATAAATCTGAAAAAGCAAAAATTGGCAAAAAAATTAATGATTTTAAAGAATTTGCCCAATTTGAAGTTGACAAGTTATTATCTCAAATATCTGAAGAGGTGCGTACTGCTGATTTTGTAGATTTTTCATTACCTGGCGATCCTAAAGGTTTAGGTTCAATTCATCCTTTAACATTGGTATTGGATGAAATTAAAGATATTTTTACCAAGCTCGGTTTCTCATTGGCTTATGGTCCAGAGGCAGAAACTGAGTTTTATAATTTTGATGCTTTAAATATTAAAGATGATCATCCTGCTCGTGATATGCAAGATACATTCTATATAGATTCAGGTGTGGTATTACGTACTCATACTTCAAATACTCAAATTCACACAATGTTAGATAATAATCCTCCAATAAAAATAATTGCTCCAGGTAGAGTTTATAGGAATGAAGATATAAGTGTTAGAAGTTATTGTTTATTTCATCAGATTGAAGGTTTATATGTTGATAAAAAAGTTAGCTTTGCTGATTTAAAAGGTGTGCTTAATTTCTTTGCTAAAGAATTTTTTGGCAATTCAGTTAAAACTAGATTTAGACCTAGTTATTTTCCTTTTACTGAACCAAGTGCAGAAATGGATATATATTGGGGTTTAAAATCAGAAAGTGATCATAGGATAACCAAAGGCACTGGATGGTTAGAAATACTAGGATGTGGTATGGTTGACCCTGAAGTATTTAAATCTGTTAAAATTAACTCTGATGAATGGAGAGGTTATGCTTTTGGAATGGGAATTGAACGTATGGCTATGCTTAGATATGGTATTGAAGATATAAGGATGTTTTATGATGGTGATATTAGAGTATTGAGGCAATTTAGATGATTGTTTCAAAAGAATGGTTAAATGATTATCTGCAGATCTCTTTGAGTGATGAAGAGCTTGAAAAAGGATTAACTGATCTAGGTTTAGAATGTACCTTGATAAAAAAAGAATTTACGTTTACAAATGTATTTATCGGTAAAATTATAGAATTTTCAAAGCATCCAAATGCTGATAAGTTAAATGTATGTATAGTAGATATAGGAGAAAAAGAAAAATTAAATATAGTTTGTGGTGCACCTAATGTTAAAAATGGAATATTTGTTCCTGTAGCAATAGTAGGAGCAACTCTAAATAATGGTGAATTTGAAATTAAAAATACTAAAATTAGAGGGATTAAATCAGAAGGAATGATTTGCTCTGAAAAAGAGCTTTCCATTTCTGATGAACATGATGGTGTTATGATCTTTAATGGTGATCTAGAGTTAGGACTCCCATTAGAAGAAATTTTAAAAGATAAAAATAAGATAAATTTTGAATTAGATCTTACTCCAAATAGGGGAGATTGTTTTAGCCATCTAGGTGTTGCTAGGGAAGTTGCAATTTTAGAGAATAATACATTTAAAAATGATAAAGTTGAAATAACAAATCAAATTAATATTGATGATTTTATAAAAATAAATATAGAAGATGAAAATGTTTGTTCTCGTTATTCATCAAGAATTATAAGGGGTGTTAAGGTAAAAAAATCTCCTGAATGGTTATCAGAAAAATTGCATTCTATAGGACAGAAATCTATTAATAATATTGTAGATGCATCAAATTATATTATGATGAGTACGGGACATCCTTTGCACACATTTGATTTAGATAAGATTTGTAATAATAAGATTAATGTTAGATTTGCAAAAGATGAAGAGAATATCACATTGCTTGATAATAATAGCTATAATCTTACTAAAAACAATTTAGTTATAGCGGATGATGCAAAGCCAATAGCTTTAGCAGGTGTCATGGGCGATAATAAAACAGGGATATCAAATAGTACCAAAAATATTTTAATTGAAAGTGCTTATTTTAAGCCGTCTGTTGTTAGGAAAAGCGCTAAATCACTTGGCATATCAACAGAGTCTTCAAAAAGGTTTGAAAGAGATACTGATATTGATAATATTATTTATAGTTTAGATAAGATAACTGAACTCATTCTTGATATTGCGGATGCTGGTTCTGTATCGGACTTAAAAGATTTATATGTAAACAAAAAACAAAAGATAAGTATAGAATTTAATTATGAAAGATGTAATGAATTCCTGGGTACTTCACTATCAATAGAAAATATAAAAGAAATATTTAAAATATTAAATATAAGCTTTAATCAAACGAGCAGTATTTGTGAAATACCAAGCTATAGAAATGATTTGACTAGAGAGGTTGATTTATATGAAGAAATCGCAAGAGTCTATGGATATGATAATATAGAGCCAAACAATCAATTTATTTCAAGTTATGATTCTTTTCATAAAGATGAATTCTTATTGCAATCTAAAATTAAAAATTACTTAATGTCAAATGGATATTATGAAAATTATTCAAACAGTCTAGTATCTGAAGATGAAATTAATTATTTCTCTAGTATTCAACCTGTCCGGATTTCAAATCCATTAAGCAATAAAATGAAATATTTAAGGACATCTATTTTACCTGGTCTAATAAAGGCAGCATCATATAATGTAAAAAGAAGCCTGAATAATTTTAAATTATATGAAACAGGAGTTATACATAAATTTGTATCTACAGTTGAAAAAAAATCTATAGAAAATCACTCTATAGCGTTGTTATTTGTTGCTGGTAAAGAAGACCATTGGAGAAGGAAAGATGAAATGGATTTCTTTTCAATTAAAGGTGAAATAGTAGGATTATTTAAATTCTTGAATTTTAAGGATATTAGCTTTTCAAATGCTAAAATAAATGGTATTTTAAATTCATTCTCGATAAAAATTAAAGGTGTTAAAGTAGGGTATTGGGGTGAAGTTGATAAAAAAATACTAAAAAATTATAAAATAAGTAATAATGTATTTTGCCTTGAAATGGATTATAAAAAAATTAATCAAATATATTTTGAAAGTGAAATTTTATTTGAAAAGCCTAACATTTATCCAATTGTAAAGCGTGATATTGCAATAGAAGTAGATTCTTCGATTAAATCTGATCAAATAGAGGGAATTATAAATAGGAAAATTGGTAAATATTTAAAAGATGTTACGTTGTTTGATGTATATAAAGGAGATAATATTTCATCAAATAAGGTAAGTTTAGCTTATACTTTGAAATTTCAATCAGACGAACGTACATTAGTTGATAAAGAAGTAGATGATATAGTAAGTAATATAATAAAAATTCTTAAGAATGAGTTCAATGCAAAGCAGAGGTAAATATGTCAAAATATAATCTAGTTAAGGTACCAATACTTGGTCAAGAATATAAAGTAAACACTTTAGCATCTCCTGAATATATAAAAAAAATAGCTTCTTTTGTAAATGATAAGATGTCTGAAATTAAAGATAGTGGTATTGAAGAAGATTCACAACTTAGGATAGCAGTTTTGGCAGCTATGAATATAGCTGATGATCTATTTCAAGAAAAGT
>MDSZ01265808.1_pt1 | contig 10085 bp, 9 predicted proteins | sample 811201 | NCBI WGS metagenome assembly MDSZ01 (sample SAMN05326647, study PRJNA326480) | marine metagenome | isolation source: seawater | place: Indian Ocean: North | collected 2010 | reverse complement strand
TTACAATGCTGGTGACTACCATCATATCACCACTTCCGGAACTTTGAGCCAGATCACACTTTTCATCACCAGTTCCCAAAACCCCGCTTTCGACGATATATCCAGTAATCGTAATTGGCTGATGCCAAATTTCGAGAACGTTTAGGCCATCTGCAATATTTTCTGATGCTGGAATGATTCCAAACACAAACCATTCGCCTTCATCTTGTTGAGTGGGAATATCAAGGATGTTCCCAGAGCCTTCAGAAGGCATTATTGGTGATGACCAATCTTGGATTCCAATTCTACCGGCATCACCATCTTGCACACTTTCAGCTTCTGACCAAGTCATTTTGTGCATGATAATAGCAGCGCCTGCTGCAGATTCTAGACCGTCTTCGGTATGTGAATTGTAGACAGTTGATTGTAGAAGCAATCCTGTGAATTCTAATTCTGACCCCTCGCATCCCATCAAACCTAATGTTTCTGAATATGCCTTGGTGCCAAGTTTCGAAGAAATCTCAACTCGATCGCCGTCGATTTCAACTTGCATTTGCCCGTCTCCAGTACCCCATTCAGGCGTTGGAGCAGAAACACATCCTGCCAGCATCATCGTCATCAAAATTGCCAAAGCAAAGCGAGATCTGCTGCGGGCCATGAGGCACCTACGGTGCCTTGAGTTTGTCAACCCTTCCACGAAATCATGTGGCGCGGAGAGAGAGATTCGAACTCCCGCGTCAAGCGACACCGGCTTTCAAGGCCGGCGCAATACCAGACTATGCGACCTCCGCTTCAAACCCTCGGGGCCGCTTCGCATTGTTGAATGATTCCACAACTACTCATTGCGTCTGATAGCAATTGCAAGCCCAATTGCAGCGGTAGCTGTGACGAAACTGAAACCTGGAATTTCAGAATCATGGTGTGAAGTTCCATCTTCCTTTGATGCAACTTTTTCCAGATCTTCTGAGAATTCTCCAACATCCCAATCTATTCCCGTGAATACAACTTCAGGCTTCCAGTCAGCATCTAAAATGAATGTTTGAGTTGAATGGGAGATTGCGTTAATCTTTGTAACCATATTTTCTGGGCTTGGTATATCTGAATCAGCTGTGGAGTTTGGTGCCCAAGCAATGTGCATTTCATCTGTCAGGCCATCCATTCCAACATTGCTGCCTTCCCAAGAAAGTGAACTTTGATTCCATGTGTGTAATTCCCACCACCAAGAATAGTCAGATGGAGCAGCCACTCCATTGATGGATTCCAAATAATGTCCCCATGAACTGTCTGGGGCTTCGAAATCATCGAGAGCAGCCATAGTTTGAACCCATGCATTACTCATGTGCATAGAGGATACAGAAACACCTGAAGTATTCACGATAGTTGTAGAAACATTATCGCCATCAGGACTTGGAATTTCAGAATCTAATGTCGAGTTTGGAGCAAATGCAATCGATTGCGGCTCCAAATCATCTATTCCAACAGTAGAGGCAATCCAAGACTCGTTGGTAACATCCCAAGTGTGAAGCTCCCACCACCAAGAGTAATCCGACGGAGAATCTTCTCCATTGATTCCACTAACAAAGTGTCCCCAGTCACTCTCTGAGGCATTAACTTCCCATCCTTCTGAATATGCGGCTTTAGTCAATTGATGCCAAGCGTTAACCTCGACATCATTCTCACTAGTATTCCCGTCCGGCATTACAACTACAACAGTTTCAGGGTGGTCCATATCATGGTCATCATGCCCATGGTGAGAATGGTGATTTTGAGTTTCCATTTCTGTATTCTCAACAGCGATCAAGAACTCATCCCAAACCGCTTGCAACTCTTCTTCAGTACCGGTTAGGTGAGGCCAATCTGCACCATAGGACTCAGAGTATTCTTTGAGAACTTCAGGAGAATCTGCCTCTGGATCTACAGTAATCGAGATGAATTGAATATCATAGCCAAGCGTATCCATGTTAGATTTCACCATCTTCAGATTGCTTGTGATTACTGGACAAACATCTGGGCAAGTAGTGAAAATAAATGCTACAACAGTGGCATCAGCTAACTCTCTTTGAGTTGAGTACATGTTGCCATCTTGGTCGGTCAACACATGAGCCTGCGTTGCATCTCTCTCTAGATGAATCCCGTTCCAGTGAACGTTCTTGTCCTCTTCATCGTCATCATGGTGGTGATGATGTCCATCTTCAGCATTGGTTATTGGTGCTAAAGAAATACAAAATATTGCAATTAGCAACACACTAGCCTTTCGCATGCCAATCCCCAGAAACTGATTGATTTCAATACTTTCATCATTCTGTTACATAGGAGTAATCCCAATTTGGAGTACACCAACTTGGTAAATCCATGATGCTGTCAGGATTAGAAAGTCCGATTCCCCATAGCATTAGCGCTACGAATACAACCGGGAATAATGCGGTTCTAGTGTAGATGAATGGATCACCTTTCAAGTGCATGAAGAATGCTGCAATTCCGTATCCTTTGATAATTCCAACACCGATTAGAATAGCCCATACAGCGCCACGTGAAATGGCGATATCTGTACCTGGTACTGTATCAAAGAATACCGCGGCTACTTCGAAAACGGTGAAGAACATCAGAATTAGGAAATTGACGTAATAGACATCTTTGCCAATCATGTCAGCTAGTTTCTGAAAAATTCCTGCTATTGGTCCTGTATACTTGTGTTCGCCCATGTTCTCACCTCAGTATAGATAGAATGCTGGGAAGATGGCAACCCACGCCAAATCCACAAAGTGCCAGTAGAGACCGAAATATTCGATTCCTTGGCCGTTCTTCTCGTCGTATCCAATTTCATCAGCCTTGAAGATCATGAACAACATGACCAACAATCCGATGAATACGTGGAGTCCGTGAGCACCGGTTGCTACGTAGAAGATAGAACCGGCTTGAGTATCGATGTCAAATCCTTCAGCGATTAGATGGCTCCACTCAACTAGTTTGAGCACGATGAACAGAGAACCAAGTGCTAGGGTGATGATTAGGTAGTTGCGAACAGCCTTCTTCCTGGTAGGGAACAACTTTGCAATCATCTTGTTGCTAGAAGGCTCCCAGTTGACATTCTTAGCAGCCTTTAGTGCTAGAACGATTGTGTATGAAGAGATAATTAGCGCAAATGTGTTGATCGCACCTGGCAATAGAGTTGCAATATCGTGTCGCAACAAATCAGACGCAGTCACAACAGTTTCTCCGGTACACTGGCCGGCATCCTTTGCCCACTCAGTACACCATTCAGTTCTCATCCTTAGGTAGGAAGAGAAGAATGATGCGAAGACCATTGTTTCAGAGATTAGGAAAATCCACATTCCTGCCTTTCTGATATCCTGTCCTGCGAATGGATGCGAGTTTGCAACCTGCTCATGATGGCCCTTCATATCTTCACGCCACCAGTTACCAATTCCCATGATAGTGATAATCAAACCTAGAACAGATAGACCGAAGCCTCCCCAATCCGCTGCAATATCGATGTCCAGCATCGACTTACATGTATCTACAAATCCAGGGAAGCCCATCATGAATAGAAGAATACCTGAAGCCATGATAATTGGAGATGCAGAGCCATGATGCTCTTCATGGTCATCACCATGGTGTTGTTCTTCCTCAGGTTGAATGCTGTTGAAGAATCCAGCAACTATGTAGAATGCTGCATAGATTGTGAACATTACTAGAATCGTCTTTCCTGCAGTTTCCCAAGTTAGGTAGGATAGATGCGCAGCGATTTCTTCTTCGTGCGCATCTTCCTTGGTTACCTTTGCAGCATCATAAGTTGCTTTGGCATCCAGGTATTCCTGGTGAATCGCAGTATCAGTTTGATTATTGTCATTGTTCCAACGACTCTTTGCAAATGCGTACTCCTCGCTTGCAACAGTATATGCTTGGTGAGCAGCCTCATAATCATCCTTCAACTCTTCATACTCGGTGTGTTTTGCTCCACCAATAACTTGGCTGAAAGCAACGAATGCAACAGCTCCGACCACAATCAGTGCAATTCCAATAACGACGGTCTTCATCCAGACTTCGTTCTTGACATCGTGTAATGATCCACTCATGCCTTCACCTCCTCATCGGAATTTCCGGGTTTCTTGGCCGAACCCCACATTGAAGACATCGCTCTAAATGGAGCCTTAATCATGCCCTCAATCTTGGTTTCCTCGTGCTCATGACCTTCGTTAGCATCATACTGTGTAGGCGTGTATGAGAACGATGGAGTTGGTGGAGGACTGGTAACTGCCCATTCAAGGGACCAACCGCCCCATGGGTCCTTTCCGACCTTTTCTCCCTTCTTTGTAGAGCGAATGATGTTCCAAACCAGCAATAGTTGGCTGATACCGAAGATAATTGCGAATGTAGAGATCGCCATGTTGAACTCAGCAAATCCTGCATCAGCAGCATAGGTGTGTGTGCGTCGAGGCATACCCATAATTCCAACTGCGTGCATTGGCCAGAAAGCAGCGTTGTAAGACGAGAATGCGATTAAGAAGTGCCACAATCCGAGGGTTTCGTTCATCTTTCGACCTGTAACCTTCGGGAACCAGTAGTATATTCCAGAGAATAGTGCGAAGATGATTCCACCGATGAACACATAGTGGAAGTGTGCAACTACGAAGTAACCATCGTGGAAGTGTGTATCAAGTCCAGCAACTGGGAAGAACATTCCAGAGAGGCCTCCGAGTGTGAAGGTAATCAGGAATCCTAGAGACCAAAGTGTGTGTGTCTTGAATACCAAACTTCCTCCCCAAAGAGTTGCAAGCCAGTTGAAGATTTTCACACCGGTAGGAATTGCTACAGCCATTGTGGTGAGCATGAATACAGCTCGCCAGAATGGATCCATTCCACTGGTTAGCATGTGGTGTCCCCATACGATGAATCCGACAACGCCGATTCCAACCATTGCGTATACCATCGACTTGTATCCAAAGATAGAGCGCCGCGCACTTGTTGCCAAAACTTCAGAGACAATTCCGAATGCGGGCACAACCACAACATATACCTCAGGGTGTCCGAAGAACCAGAACAAATGTTGGAACAGTAAGGGATCTCCACCGCTGGTAAAGAATGTAGTTCCAATCGTCGAATCGAATAGTAGGAAGAATACACCGATTACGAATGCAGGCAGGCTCACGTAGAGCATGAATACGGATACTAGGACAGACCATGTGAACAATGGCATCTTCATCCAACCAACACCGTGAGCTCTCATGGTGAAAGCAGTGGTGATGAAGTTGACACCAGACAAGGTTGACGATGCACCCAGTAATCCCATTCCTGCAATGAACGCTATTGTACCGGCGTTAGGTCCTTGAGCAGTTCCTAAGCCAGCTAGGCTGGAATATGGCGGGTACATTACCCAAGTGATGTCAGCAGCTTGGCCTGACCAAACTCCGGTGAAGATTAGTGGTGCGGCAGCAACGATTAGCCAGAATCCAAGAGCGTTAATTCGTGGGAATGCTAGATCCTTAGCACCGATTTGCAACGGTAGAATGTAATTCATGAATCCGGCGATCATTGGCATTGCAGCCAAGAAAATCATCGTTGTACCGTGTAGGGTAAAGAATGAGTTGTACTCGTCGTATGTTAGGAAATCATTCTCTGGTAGAGCCAACTGGATACGGAATAGTAGAGCCAACAGTCCACCGACTAGGAAGAAGAAGAATCCGTATAGGAAGTATAGGATTCCGACCTCTTTGTGATCGGTTGTAGTTAGCCATGGCTTCAGGTAACTCCAGAAGTTTGCGATTGAGAAGTTGTCTGGGTTGCGTGTGTAGAATACCCACATCGAACCGATTAGAATCAAACCTAATGCCAATCCAATGACAGTCATTAGAATGGTCAATGCTTCAGCACTTGGAGCAGATGGGTTTGCATTTGCTCCAGCCACGGTCATTTCCAGAGTATTCCAATCGTCATCATCGCTAGCAGCGCCGTCGCCATTAACCGCGTTTCCATGGAAGACGAAATTTGCGATTGCGGTATCGTCAGCAGGAGCAGTCCACTTGAACGACCAACTGCGCTGACCATTCGTATCCATGGTATGTGTAAGTCCTCCTTCGAGTTCTTGACTTCCATCAAGTGATTCTAAAGTTCCAACACCATCGACCACGTAGACTCTGAATCCGCCACTTTGGTCAGCAGTGCCAACAACATCATCGTTGGTGATCGTCATTGTGAATTCATATTCTTCAGAGGCGTTGAATGTCTCAGGTAGCCCGTCGATGGTAATTACAGTTGCACTGGTCGCTGAACCGTGACATGCACAACCATTGTCTCCTTGGCTACCGATACCAGCTTGCCTTGCTTCAAATCCAGGAGCAGTGACTAGGGCTAACAATAGAATTGCTAGAACCGCTGTGATTCTCATGTGCTTCATCAGATCTCACCTCCATGGTCGAAGTAGACACCAAAGTTTTCGTTACAATTTCCAACTTCTTCACGGGCTACGACTTCGACTTCTCCTCGCATTAGCGAGTGCATTTCACCACAGTACTCTGCACATCGGACTGGGAAAGTTCCAGCCTCGTTAGGCTGAACGTACATCCAGGTGCCTCCTTCAAGTCCAGGAACTAGGTCTTCCTTGTTACCCCATTCCTGAAGCCAGAATGCGTGCTGAACTCCTTGATAGATACCGTTCTTATCGCCATATTTGTCACTGTGAAGATTTAGTGTTACGTTCTCGTCACAAGGGATAATGAATTCAGAGGACATCATGTGGCCAACAGGGATATGTTGCCAGCGATGGACGACATTTCCGTCGGCATCTAGTAGAGTCACTTTATGGTGAAGATCGCCATTGAATGGATGTTCTAAGGTAGTCTGGTTTGCCAGATCCATAGTCATCGTATTCGTCGTAACATTGGTTTCAATGGTTACAATTCCTTCATCGGTTACCCACTCTTCAGTCGTCGAAGTATCATACTCGATATCTGCTGTAGTGACTCCATAGCCTGGGGAGATAGTCAGACTCTCTCCATTTGGCCAAGATACATCACTGCCGGTGTCGAAATCTTCCCAAGTTAAGTTATCTCGGTAACGGAATTCCCATGCCCACTGAATTCCATTTACTTCAACCGTAAACGATTCTTCTTCAGTGGGGTGGTCGCCCCATACAATGTTCATGGAACCGAACGCAAGGAATGTGACCCACAGCACTAGAATCGTAGGTACGACGAACCAAGCGAGTTCCAGTTCGAAGTTGTGACGTTCCTTAGGAAACGTTCCAACTTTGATCTCCTCTTTGCCAACAGGCTCGATTCCATCACGGTATCGCATAATAGCGATGAACAACCATGCGAAAGCGAATAATCCAACAATAATTGACCAGAATAAAAACTTGTCATACAGGATGTTGAAGACAGTATACTCGTCAGGCCAAAGCTCCCGCGAAGCGCCCATGCTCCCCTCGGTCCGACGACCGTATTTAGGGCTAGCGGATTTTCAGTGTACCCTCCCTACGGGAGGACACTTAAATTACCGATTTGACTTCGTGGATTCAATGCCCCTTTCATCGTGTGTTCAGACCACGCTGAACGGCGAGGTTCTCATCGAAATCGAAGTGCAGCCGGGTTCGAGCCGACAAGGCATCGTTGGCTTCAATGAATGGCGCGGCAAATTACAAATTGCCGTAAAAGCCGATGCGCAAAAAGGGATGGCAAACAACGCGGTTTGTGCAGTTTTATCCACCATTTTTGGAACGAAGGTCGAGGTGGTTAGCGGACACAAAACTAGACTCAAGAAAATCCGAGTCCACGACATGGATGCGGGAGAAATCCTCACGGTTTTAGGTGATGCTATTGAATCGTGAAGAACGGCATAGGTTAGCTCATCGAGCCCTAGAGGAATGTATTGAATCGAACGCCACAGGTATTCCGGTTTTAGTCGAAGGGTTGAGGGATGAGAAAGCCCTGAAAGAGTTGGGATTTACTGGACCTATTGAGAAAGTGAACAGAGGCTGGCCAATCGACCGAGTAGCGGTTTACATTTCAGAGACTTATTCTGGATGTATTGTATTGATGGATTGGGATCGCACCGGAGGCCGTTTACAACGTAGATTGATGGATTTACTGTTGAGCATGGATTTCAAACCTAACGATGAGTGTAGGAGAGTACTCTCCAAGGCGATGAAACCGGATACATTGTGTGTAGAAGATCTACCTTCATTCCTCGGGCAAACGCACACCTGATTCTTTGACTGTATTGAGTACAACATGAGTATAGGAACGAGTAATTCCATTCATGGTAAACACGGTCTTTGTCAAGTCATCCAAATCCTTTCGATTCTTGACTCTGGCTAGTACCATCGAGTCCCAGTCTCCGGTTACATCGTATACCGAAAAGACACGTGAATCTGCTGAAATGTTTCTCTGAACTTCCATCATCATGCCTTTCTCAATGCACAATCCTGCCATTACTGTCATTCCCCATCCCACAGATTCTGCGTCGATGATTGGTGAATATCCAATGATTACGCCCTCTTCCTCAAGTCTTCTCAAGCGATTGGTTATGGTACCTTGAGCTACGCCGACCTTCTGAGCCAATTGACGCTGAGAAGTTCGCGCATCTTCGCACAATGCTTCGACTATCGCACGGTCTATTGCATCAAGGGCCATGTACGTGGTTTGAGCGTGCGGGATTTCAATCATTCGACTCCGGATGTTTCAAATCCAAATCCAAAATCCAATCTCCGAGATTTTCCACCTTCACTGCTAAACGCATACTGAAATCACCTTCGCCTCGTACTCTTAGAGTTCCGGAATGGGTTGTTTTACCAGGAATTCTCTCTTTCTTGATTCGGCCATTAGCACTCCATCCTTCACCCATTTTCAAGTCCCCAATCTCAAGTGGGTTTCCGGTGATTAAGCGATACTCAATACTTTTCAAATCGCTTGACCAAGAACCTTCAAGCCGAGGAAGCCCAATCTCTCGAGTGCGTTCTGCTAGCACTATGAATCCTATACATATGACCAAGAATAGCAGAATGAAGAAAGGAGTGTATGGCGCTTGGTCAGATGCGCTTTGCCAACTGGTTGGTAGGGTAGATCTTTGAAGCGACAGGACTCGATTGTCAGTACTATCATTGAAGCCGCCAATCATCACGATCATGACCTCATATTTGTCGGCATGTTCCGCAGTACCAATCTCAATACCAGCTCCTTCAAGATGGTCTGCTGTAATTGTTGAATTCCAGTGGTTGGTGGTATTATTGGTGAAATAGAACGAAGATGAAGTTGCCCAATCGCGAACGAGATTTCCAACCTCACGACCTCTGTCATCTACCGCCTCTGTCTCGATAATGAATACGTGAACTTGGGTAGCACCATTTAGGGTTCGAGGATTGGTCCAAGTTGCAGTGATGTTGATCAACTCAACTTCGGAAGATCCAATCAGTTGGATATTCCAATCGATCAGAACTTCATTTTCTTTGATAGTTGTATCAAGATTCTCTAAGGAGTCTGGATAACCATCGATGGCAATATTCGGCGTACCATTGATCGAATGATACATCATTCGCGAATTAGCATCATCATCAGGTAAGCCTCCGCCATCTTCATCTGCGCCGGTTCTCCAGTGGAGAAGAGTAATTTCACCATCACGGTCCATTTGCTCAAGTTCTCCAACTTGACTAGAATCATTGTCACCATGGAACCATTCTACCAGCACAGGGGCTTGCTCTTGACTGGAATACGATGCTTCTGCGTAAACCGACAAGTCTCCAATCGCGCTCACTATTGGCGCGAGAAGCAAAACGACGACCACTGAAAGAAGTCTCATTCTTCTTCCTCCATTAGCTGAATGTTTAGTTTGAGTCGAAGGATGTCCTTCTCATGTTCATTAATCATCGGCGATACACGAGCAGCAGTCCATACCGGCATCAAGTGTTCACCGGTACGAATTATTGCAGAACCGGTAGGTAAATCTACGGCAAAATCGTCTTTCATTGGCACAATTCCACGTAGGATTTCTTCGAACGAAGATTTTGGAACATCGTAGATATTTGATTTGAGATGAGGCCTGAGCATTTCCAATGCCTCGCCGCGCGGGCGCCAATTTCCTTTGTTATCTGTAAACGACGGTTGTCCGACATG
>MDSZ01232576.1_pt1 | contig 10085 bp, 12 predicted proteins | sample 811201 | NCBI WGS metagenome assembly MDSZ01 (sample SAMN05326647, study PRJNA326480) | marine metagenome | isolation source: seawater | place: Indian Ocean: North | collected 2010 | reverse complement strand
GTCCCTACATATAATTTATTCAATTCAAAATCATCTGTATCATAGCTTTTTAATATGCTGTTTGTAATTTCTTTTTCTATCAGGTTTAGGTCAGATATATTTTTAAAGTCAATCTCAAAAATAGTTTCAACAAATTTATCTGAATCACCCTTGAATGTTAAGAACAAAGAATTCCAAGCACCTGCTGATGCACCAGAAAAGACATATTCTTCCAAATTATAATTTTCTTTTATAAATCTACAGAGTCCAAATATATAAAACCCTCTAAATCCTCCTGGAGACAAAGTTATTATTTTTTTATCATCTGAATTTAAATAATCATGCATTAAAAAAGGTAACCCTGATGTGCTCCAAATTTGACGGTTTTTTAAAATACGAATTCCATAACATTGTTCTGAATTTAAAATATTATAAAAATAAAAGAATACAAATATCAACTTTAAGCTCATATCAGGTTAAACTATGCAAATAAAAAATAATGAAATAATCTATTTATTTTATTATTAACTTACAAAACAATTCTTTTTCTTTAATATACTTTTCTTTTCTTTTTCTTTACTTTTCTTTTTCTTTAATATACTTTTCTTTTCTTTTTCTTTACTTTTCTTTTTTATTTATGCAGCAGCAGCCGCAACAGCCTTCTTCCTTACAACTTTCTTCTTTATAGGTGCGTCAGCTGCTGCTGCTGCTGCCACAGCTGCAACCTCCTCCTCAACTTTCTTAACAACCTTCTTCTTAGAGAAGGTAGCAACTGGTGGTGTTGGTTCAGGCTCTTCTTCCACCTCCTCCTCCTCTTCCTCTTCCTCACTGTCATCAACCGTTGTATCTACTGCGACTGGTGTTGCCTCTACCGAAGCTTCATCATCAACCGGTTCCTTTCCAATATCCCTCATCTCTTCAGTAGAAAGCGTAATATGGCACTTGTCATAAACACTTACCACCTCTCTTGGCTTAACAACAATCTGTGCTACCTTCCAGGTGCAACCCCATCCCTTTCCTCCAAACCAAAGTCCACCACATTGCAATACACATGCAACATTAGAAAGCCTTGGCACAAAATCCATTGGAGTTAGATTCTCATTTTCAGAAGGGAAAATCAATTGTTGTGCAGTATCATAAATTTGAACCGACCACTTGTTATTATAATTTGGCACACGAGCCTTAATAGAAGGTGGCTTTGAAAGGTCAAGCTTCTTAGTAAGCTTGTCCTTTTGATACTTTAGAAATGGAAAGAAACTATGCTTAACAACATCTCTGGAAAGAGAATCTCCAAACCAGGCTTCACTATACTTTACTGCATCATCCAAAATCTGATCCTCAAAATTCTTCAACTTTTCCAAAAACATATCAGTTCCTGGCTTCTTGTAATCATTATTGGGAAAATTGAGCGTCATACTAAACTTTCCATCAGACTCACCCTTATCATCAACAAAATCTGCAATTCCCCAAGTCATCAACAAGGGGGTAGATACATGTAGAGAACGACCACTTTGGGTGCTAATAATTTGAATTGACTTACCGCCTCGTTCATTCACCTTAGGTTGCATGTAACGAACAGCAGAGGTGTCCCAATCAGGACTACTTACGACAACAGGAGCATTAGACTTAGACATGATAATTTCTTCTAATTATACATATCTATAGTAACCATTCTTTAAATCAATTTTATTTTATTATTACTGCATACATGCATTATAAATACGATTTTTAATGACTTTTTTAGCGTTCTCCAAAAATATAATGTTTCCCATAAAAACATAAAAAAATCTGATTATATACTAATATTATGAGTAAAGATAATAATACAATTAAAATAAAAACAAAAAAAACAAAGAATAACGAACAAGACCATAGCATAATAACATATTCTTCTTACTTAAAAAACGAAAACAAAAACTTAAACTCTTATAAGCAAATAATACTTAAAAATACATGCAAGCATAACAAATTAAAAGTTACTGGTAAAAAATCAATTTTAATTGAAAGAATTGAAAATTATTTCAAACAACTTAAAAATGCGTTAATTATTCAATCTCTTATAAGAAGAAAACAATGGAATATTTATTACAATAAAAGAGGACCTGGTTTTAAAGATAGACAACTTTGTAGTAATGTTACAGATTTTGTTACTCTTGAACCAATCAACGAAATTGAATTACCTTATTTTTTTAGTTATAAAGACGATAATAATTTTATTTATGGATTTAATATTTGTTCTCTAATTAATTTAATCAGAAGTCAACAAAAGTTTATTAACCCATACAATAGAACACCTTTTAATGAGTTAACAAAGAAAAATATTATTAAGATTTATAACAACAATTTCTTTATAAATGAAAAGTTTAAAATAGAAAATAAATATTTTAGTAGACAAGTCAGAAGTTTAAGATATTTAACACATACAACAAATGTTAATAGAAATTTATTGAGGAATAATCATATTTTTAATACAAGCAATGTTGATAATTATAATCCCAGAATTGATCCAAGAAGAACTGTAGATATAACAAGTTGGTCACATGAACAATGGCAAGAAAGAATTGCCATCTTGAATACAGTTAGAAACCAAACAATATTATCAGTTAGAACAGAAAGGTTGTTTATAGAAATTGATAATTTAGGAAATTATACAAACAGTTCTTGGTTTTCTAATTTGACTCATATGCAATATTTAAGACTCTATAGATGCATATATGATATATGGTCTTTTAGGGGTCAATTATCCTCTCTCTTAAAAAGATATATTTGTCCGTATCATGATCCATTTGAAGGTATTTTTCCACGATATGTGCAAAATAATATAACTATTGAACAAATTAAAAAAGCCTGTTTGTTAGTATTTGAAAATTTAATATATTCAAGTCCAGACGTTGAGTATAGGAAAATTGGTGCATTACATTGTCTTTGTTCATTAACAATTGTTAGTCATAATGCAAGATTAGCCCTTCCTTTTTTATATGAATCAGTTGCGTAATTTTTGGCTTCATTTTAGCATTTATAATATATTAATTTTAAAATAAATATATTATAACTGTAAACAACTTAAAAAGCTAACACAATATATAGTATATCAGTTAGCATGGTAAGAACTACTAAGACTGTTGAGAAGACTGCCACAAAGGCCTCTAAGACCAAGAAGACCCCCGAGCCCGTTGCCGAGAAGGTAGCTGCTCCCGTAGTAAACGAGATGGTTTCTACCGAGCCTCCCGTTGTAAAGGATGCAGTAGATACTGTCTCTACCAAGATGACCGAGTTTAGCGCTAAGATCCAACAACTTACCGGTCTATTTTCTACATTGAAGAATGACTTTAAGACTCTTGAGAAGTCCGTATCTCGTGAGATGAAGGCTGCTCAAAAGGCATCTGCCAAGAAGCGTCAAAACAGCGGAAACCGCAAGCCCTCTGGCTTTGTTAAGCCCGCTCTTATCAGTGACGAGCTCGCTACCTTTCTTGGTAAGGAGTCCGGAACTGAGATGTCAAGAACCGATGTCAGTAAGGAGATTAACGCCTATATTGTTGCCCATAAGCTCAAGGACGTTAACAATGGTCGTATCATTCATCCTGATGCTAAGCTTACTAAGCTTCTCAAGGTAGAGAAGAACGACGAGCTTACCTTTTTCAATCTTCAACGCTACATGAAGCCCCACTTTGCCAAGGCCGGCGAGACAGTTGCCCCTGTTACTACTGCTTAATTATAAAAAAAAATATATATATTCTAACTTATAAACAATACAAAATCTTATTTTGATAAACATATGAAATAATATAGAGAATTATTATTTCATATACATATAATGTCAGACGACGTAGAGACCATACCATTAAACTTGGAAAGTGAAATTAAAGAATATTTGAGTAAAAATAAAGTTAAATTATGTATATTAACTCCTTGTTACGGAAGTGTTTGCTTTGTTAATTATGTTTTTTGTTTGCTGAAAACCAAAGAGCTTTTGGAAAAATACGATATTGGATTAAAAATAGAATTCTGCAAAGGAGATAGTTTGGTATCAAGAGCAAGAAATAATCTTATTGCAAAAGCTATGAGTGACTCTACTGTAACACACATTCTTTTCATAGACAATGACATCACATGGGACCCTGCAAATGTTATTAAATTAATTATTGCTGATAAACCACTGGTAGGAGGTGTTTATCCACTTAAAAACTATAATTGGGAAAAACTTTCCAAAGATAAAGATTTTGTAAAGAAAACAATTGATAAAAAAAATAATTCCATGTTAAAAAAAGTAATGGATGATGATTTACTTATCCAACATAGTTTATTAGAATATAATATAAATTATGTTACGAATACAATTAAAATACATAGAAACCTAACAGAAGTTAAACATATTGCAACTGGATTTATGATGATTAAACGAGGTGTCATTGAAAAAATGTTTCAGGCGTTTCCAAACACCAAGTATATTGATGATGTACACTTTTTAGAACCAAATGAAAATGAATTTGCTTATGCACTCTTTGATTGTGCAGTTGAAAATGGACATTATTTATCAGAAGACTGGCTATTTTGTAGTAGATGGACAAATCTTGGAGGAAAAATATTTATTGATGTATCTATTAATTTAACTCACACTGGTATTGAAGATTATAATGGTAGTTTTTTAACTAAACTGATTTAATTAAGACGATTATATGAAAATGTAAATATGTTAAAATACATATATTTTAATAGTTTAATAATATAATGTCAAAAAATATTATATTATTTGATGTAGATGGAACGTTAGTAGAAAGTGGTGATAAAATATATGATGAAAATAAATATATTTTATTGAATAAATTAAAGGCAAAATATGAAATAGGTATAGTTGGCGGTGGTTCATTGGACAAAATATTGCAACAACTAAATTATAAGAAAATACAATTTGATCATTATTTTACAGAATGTGGTTGTATGTATTATGATAGTTCATTAAAAAATATTTATTCAAAAAATATAAGAAAACATTATTTATATGATAAAATAAATATTATAATAAAAAAAGCATTACAATTTATATCAAACGTTTCTTATAATATAACAGGTCATTTTATTGACTTAAGAAACGGCATAATATACATCAGTTTAATTGGTATGCAAGCAAACGAAGATGAGCGAGTATATTTTAAGGATTTAGATAGTAAATTTGATATAAGAAAGCAACTATTATTAATATTAAGAAACGAAGCAAAAAAATTAAATATATTTGATAAATTATCTATTAATTATGGTGGAACAGTAGGTATTGGTGTTTATCCAATAGAATATGATAAAATACAAGTGATTGATGTTTTATTATCTAAAAATAAATACAATAAAATATTATACTTTGGTGATAAATACGATGAAGATGGAAATGATTATAATATTATAAATCATGATAAAGTAACTGGTTATAAAATAGACAAAGTTTCACAAACATATGATAATTTACAAAATTTAGTTTAATTATGTTGATATTTCTACATTATTTGTATTTGTACTTTATTACATATGTGATTCATATGCTCATATTTCGTTTTATGCTTAGTATAAAGTATTTATAATTAACTATTTAAATGTTTCAAGTTATTTTTTAATAGATATATTAATATTAAATAATGGAATCAAAAATAATTCAATTACCAGGAGAGGAAAATATTAATAAACTTGTTTTGACAATAGATAACTTTTTATCTGATAAAGAATGTGATAATTTTTTGAAATTAATTAATAATAATGATTTTCAAAAGGCACCTATTGGAGATAAACACAAAAGTATTGAATCAGAAACAAGAAATAATAGTAGAACATTTTTAGATGATAAAAAAATAATTGAAAATCTATGGAATAAGATTAAGATAATTGATTCAATACCAAAAACAATGACAAATAATGTATTTAAATTAGAAGGATTATTTAAAAATCTATTATTTTATAAATATAATGTTGGTGAGTATTTTAAAGAACATTATGATGGAGATAAGATTGACGGTAACAAAAAATCATTCTTTACGTTATTAATTTATTTGAATGATGATTTTGAAGGAGGTGAAACAAATTTTATACATTATGATAGAAAAATAATAAAAAAAAAGCTTAAACAAGATAAAATTTTAACTCCGATTATTCCAAAAAAAGGACAATTATTAATTTTTAAACACAATATATTACATGAAGGTTGTATAGTTAAATCCGGTGAAAAAATCGTATTAAGAAGTGATATCATGTATGAAAAAATAATTTAAAACGATAATTTGTTATATTCATATATGAGTAACGAATATACAGAATTAACAATAGATGAATTTTATGAAAAGGAAATGTTTAATGAAATTAATGTAATAATTCATAATGGAATATATTATTATGAAATTTCAAATTTTAAAAAAATCAAAACACAAAAACATGGGAAACCTTCAATATTTTTTAATTATATGAAAAACAATAAACAGGAAATGAAAGCATTAGCTCTTCATAAAATAATTTGTATCGAAAATTAATAAACCATTTAAAACTAAAGAAACATATTAATTATGAATGATAAAATTTTTACTATATTTGGATATTTGGCTTCTGCAAATGCTTGTTTAATGATGATACCACAAGTTTATGTAACCCTAAAAAAAAAAATCATTTGAAGATATATCTATTCAAATGATATACATGAACTTATTAACCCAGTGTTTATTTTTTCCATATTCATATCATTTTAAATTGTATCCTCTATTAACAGTAAATTCAGCTTTATTTACATGCGATATTGTAATTATTTTTACTTATTTACATCATACATATATGAAAAAGAAACCACTGCAACAACAAGATTTTTCAGCTTTATTGATAGAAGAAACGTTTATTGATTCTGACAATCCTTAATTATTTATGTAAAAAATTGATATTTTTATATAAATATAATAATTAAAAAAAAAATAATGGAAACAATTATATCTAAATTCAATTTACCTTGTGATTTAAAACAAATAATATATGAATACTGTTATGATAAATTAGGATATACTATGAATGAATTATCATTTATTGAAAAAGAAAAGCAAAAAAGTAAAAATAAATTTTTAAAGTTCAGACATAAAATAGAACTAAGTGAATGGTATAAATTTAATGTATCTGTATGTTGGTTGAAACCTGATGGGGTATATGGTATAAAAAGTCCAACAAGCGTATATGGTGGAGGAACATTATATGAAAGTAGACTGTTTTATGAATATACACTTGTAAATAATTATATAGAAAATAAACTTGAACAAGGCGAACAAAAGAGGAATACCGGGTCATTATAAAATGTATCTAACTTAAATAAACAAACTAATTTGATAAGCAATATCCCTATTAAATACTCGACTGAGAGTCATTTTGATATTTATACCATAATCATTAAAATTAAACTTTTTAAATTTTCCGAATCTCTTTAACACATTTTCTGCATTTTTTATGTATATTTTATCTTCTCTGCTATATATTTCATCTTCCAAATTTAAAGAATTAATTTCTTCCAATATAAGATTTCTTCTTTTAAAAGTAATATTTATTAATTGTTGCACTTTTTTTTTAAATGAATATATTTTTAAAAGATTGCAATGCATAAACCAAAATATTGATTTTATATGCCGAATATTCATCATTTGTAAAGTATGATTTTGATTTAAATTTATTTCATCTATCTTCTTATCAATCAAACGTTGTCTTTCAACGTAATTATAATTAGAATTACAATATGAAATATAATTGTTCTTTTCTTTTAAAAAGCGATGAAGGGTAGCGTCTCTTAATTTCTCTATTTTTAACATTTTATTCTTTAACCTCACTCTCCAATCAACTTCTGTCATTTACTTCACTTTTTGTTTTTTACTTACTTTAATATAATTATATTTTTTTAATACAATTTTATTTTTTTAATTTTATTAAAATATGTCCATATTGTAAAATGCAAAACAATATTGTTAAACTTGAAAAAGAACAATCAAATTTTTTAGAAAATATTTTTAATGACTTTCAAAAATACGACGCCTTGTTTAATAGAACAAAGTTCAACATTAAGTCTTCAACTTTTAGCAATGAAGAATTTGAACAAATACCAAGTTTTTACAACTACACAGACACAATTAAAGAAACTATTAAAATTATGGAAAAAGAAGTTTTTAATTGTGCATTTCAAATGTATGAAAGAAAAGTTGATTTATTCATTATTATTAACAAACATCAGAAAGATAAAGAAAACTATATTCAAAATATTCTAAGAAAAACATTTATGTGGTTACATACAGCACATTCCTATTCAGACAAAAGTTGTTCCAAACAATTGTATATTTACATGTTTATGACTCCAGCTTTGAAACTGTTACCTACTAATCATTCTGTTCTTTCTCAAAACAACGTTAACACTGCATTCACCTATACATGTAAACATGATAATGAAATACATATTTTTAGAGAAGAAGAATGGTTTAAGGTCCTTATTCATGAAACCTTCCACAATTATAATCTTGATTTTTCCAAAGTAGATAATGGATATAGTGATCAATTTGCAAAAAAAATATTTAATCTATCAATTGAGTTTAGAATGTACGAAAGTTATTGTGAATTTTGGGCAACTATTTTAAATTGCATCTATTTTCTCTATTTTGAAAACAAAATTAAAACTAAAAACTTTACCAAGCAAATCAATATTTGTATTAATAAAGAATTAGAACATTCCCTTTTTCAATGTAGCAAAATACTTAAACATAATGGTATGAGATATGAAGACTTGTATAGTGAAAAAGACAACTCTGCTTTTGCAAGAACCTATAAATACGAAGAAAAAACACCTATTATTTCTTACTTCTTTTTCAAATCTATACTTTTGTTTTCATGTAATGATTTTTTAAAATGGTGTATGAAAAACAATAAACATTCTATCAACTTTTCAAACAATACGACTAATATATATCAAAAAATAGAAGACTACGCAAATTTTATTAAAAATTACGCAAAAGACGAAACCTTTGTAAAATTAATCAATGAAAGCCAAGATAAATTATCTCAAATAATTAAAAAAAACTCATTAAGTGAAATATATAACAGGAGAAATTTAAAGTTAACCACATTTGATACTACGTAAAAAAATACAATATATACATGATTTTATTTTTTTATTTTATTTTTTAAGGATACGCCATCTGTGTCAACACGTCCATTGAACCCGAAAGCTGATTCAACTGTGTCATCAAATTGTCCATCTTCATATCAGTAGTTGACTTTTCCATTTTCATAATTCTGATTTCCTCTTCCTTTTGCTGCAACTTCTCAATTAACAACTTGTTCTCTGCAAGCACTTGCTCAATATTTCTTGTTGAATCATCATTTGCAGATATGGGCTTGTGATTTAACTTAAACATCAAATGAGCTCCTCCGCATTCTCTCACATTGTTTTCAAAGAATTCACTTCTTGGATTGAATCTTCTGGCCAATGAACTAATACCATTTTTCTTCGTTAGATAACAAAAGTCACCATTCTCAGTATGAAATCCAAAAGACCTAAAACTACCAAGAGGATGTGATGTCTGAATGCCATTAATCAATGATGCAATCAACTCTTTAGTGTTTGCGTTATCAAATAAACAATCAAAGTGAACAAATGCACACGTTTGTGGTGTAGAGAAATTAGGCACTTCTCTTGTTGCAAAATCAATACGCCTTACCTTACCAAGTCTCATACAGTTCTCAATGTAATACTTCAAATGCTTGGGCTCAAACTTTTCAGTTTGTCCTCCTTCTAATGCAGAAGATATAAAACTCATGTTTGGGGGGACAACTGGCACATACAACGAAGTGTTTGTGTTTTCATCCATCTTCAACACATCACAGCCAAGGCTGGTGTTAATTGGAAACATAGAACTGGAATCAAAAGAAGACATCTTAATAAAAACTTTATTTTATTGCTTCCAAATATTCTTTTTCTTTTTCGTCAATTTTATGCAAAAAACATATTTTGCACGAAATTCCCGAGAACAAATAATTTATTTAATATGAATAGAAAACTTTAACGGATGTTTACAATACCCTTTGTAAAAATCAAACTTTTTCTCTATTTTTTCTTTCGC
>MDSZ01212114.1_pt1 | contig 10085 bp, 4 predicted proteins | sample 811201 | NCBI WGS metagenome assembly MDSZ01 (sample SAMN05326647, study PRJNA326480) | marine metagenome | isolation source: seawater | place: Indian Ocean: North | collected 2010 | reverse complement strand
AACCCAGACATTGTAGAGAGGAGCATAGAAGAATTTGAATATCACACCGATGTCATACGCTGGATGGGATACGGGCGTACCTTCCAAGACTTCAAATGTAACGTCCATATATCAGGCAGGCAGGGTCCAGCCGGTATCAAACACGCAGTCGACAAAAGACTATCTCCGGAGGCGCGAAATACCATTACGATCGAGAACGACGAAAACAAATGGGGGCTCAACGCAAGTCTTGAACTGGTCGATACATGTGCCCTCGTACTTGACATACACCATCACTGGGTCCGTGAATCTGAATACATTTCACCAACCGACGATAGATATCTACGCATAATTGATAGTTGGCGTGGTGTGCGTCCTGTTATACATTACAGTGTATCACGTGAAGATATACTAGCAAATCATAATCCTTTCACTTTACCTAACATGGAGAATTTACTTGAACAAGGATTTAAAAAACAAAAACTACGTGCTCATAGTGACTATATGTGGAATCATGCTGTTAACGATTGGGCTTTGTCTTTTAGAAACACAGCAGATATTATGGTAGAATCTAAAGCAAAAAATCTTGCTAGTATAAACCTGTATAAATATTATAAAGGAGAATATGATGTTGAAAAAGTGGCTTGACTCAAGAATGAAAGAACGTACAACATGGGACGGCGCGGCATTGATTGTACTAGGATTAATGGTTTTATTTTTAGCACCCCTTGCTAAGATTGCCGCAGGAATAGCTATTGCTTATGGAGCATGGACAATATGGCAAAAGGGATAATTCAGCTTACAGATTCCGCTAAAGAATATCTTGCAAAAGTAGGAGATCCAAACGTCTCCTTGTCAGTCAAAGGCGGTGGTTGTTCTGGATTCCAATATGAATGGGGGACAACTGACAAAGAGGCCACTGTGGCTAATCTGTACTTAGATCCTATGGCGGAAATGTTTGTATTTGGTTGTACAATAGATTATGTAACAGAATTGGGCGGAAGTTATCTAGCAGTCAAAAATCCAAACGCAACAGCATCTTGTGGTTGCGGTGAAAGTTTTGCTGTCTAAAGTTTACCAATAGGTATATCACTACTAGCACTCATATTCCAAATTTGTTTTCGCTCAATACCTTTTTTCTGGGCAAATCTTTTACTATCACAACTATCGCAAACATGAAAATAGTTATTATTTAAACGCTTATAATCCATGCGACCGCGTTCTCTTTCAAACTCTATATCACAACTATCACATTTAAGCAATACAAGTGTTACGTTTCTAAAATAGTTATGTTCAACACCATTTTTACTTGTTCTTGTGTGCAATCTTTTATTTTTATATTCTTTCAAATACATACTGTATTTACATTAGGATTATAAAATGAAAGGATAAATACCATTAACAAAGGTTGTTCCTACCTATTTGGAGTAAAATATGGCAAAACAAGAAGTAAATATTGGTACTGAGGGCAATGATGCTACCGGTGATAGTATACGTGAATCCTTTCGTAAAGTAAACGAAAACTTTAATGAATTATATGCAGTTTTTGGTGTTGGTGGACAAATTAACTTTACAACACTAAGTGATACACCGGATACATTAGAAGCAAATAAAATAATAATGACAAATACTGCTGGCACATCAGTAGTACAAAATACGCTTGCAAGTAATAGTGCTTTAGATTCTAACAAAGCAGATACTATAACTTTTGACTTTAGTGTTGCAGGCAAACTTGTTATATCAACTGCTTTTACACAAGTTTCAGATGACCTTTCACCTAGTTTAGGTGGCGGCTTAAACGCGGCAGGAAAAGCTATTGCAGGTGTTACAGTATCAGATGAAGCCGCAGAAATACTCAATAATGAACATGACGGTGATACAAGTTACACTATAGATGATCTTGTAATTACAAGAGGCTATGCAGACAGACGCTACATTGGAAGTGGTTTGCCAATACGTGTTGCACCGGAACCTGCAAACAGAGATGGATTTGTTTTAACAGTAGATAGATATATTAATGGTGATTTAGAATTTGCGACAAATCACGGTTTTGATAGTGGCATCAACGGAACAGCCTATATATTTAATGCAGAAGATTCGGACCCTACTAATCTTGTAAGCGGCACAACTTACTATATTAGATTTAAATCGCTTAACCAACTTTCTTTATTTGCTAATCAAAATGACGCTGCTCAAGAAGGTGATGTCACAGCAGAAGCTCAAAAAATTCAAGTAAGCGGCACTATTGCTGCAGATGATGTGCATACAATTACTGACGCAGGTTTTGATGCAAATCTAACTGGTAACTTCCTTTCTGATGTTGCTGTGCCAAGAGATGGTGTAACAAGGCGCCAAGGGGACACAATGACAGGTCCTTTGTTCTTGCATGATCATCCAGGTGATCTATCAGGTGATGGTGCACCAAACGGACCTGAAGATTTACAAGCCGCATCAAAATACTATGTAGACAACACTGCTTATAGTTCACCGGAAGTTCTATTTGTTAGCACAAAAGGTGATGATACTATGGCCGGTGTGCCACAAGGTAAAGAAGGTTCATCATTTACCTATGCATTTAAATCAATCAATGCAGCGGCTAGACGTGCTGAGGATATGATAAGAACTGCTCGTCCAGAACCTGGACCATACATGCAGACTATGACATATGACGAAACTGTTGAGGCAGATGTAACACAAGCTGATGTTGAGAATCCAAAAGAAGAGCAGGCACGCTTTTTACTTGATAAAAACAGACTATTTTTGCAAAAAGAAATTACAGGATTTCTTGCCTATACTTTTCCAGAGTTTGTATATGACGTTGCATTATGTGAAAGAGATCTTGGTTTAATACTTGATAGTATTTCGTTAGATATTAACAGAGGTTTAACTGCAAACTTTCTCACAAAACTAGCTGCCCAAAATTATTATGCTAGTATAAGTGGTAGAATAGCTATTACTGCACAACTTACTGAAACTGTAGCGAGTATTGAAAAAGCAAGAGATATTGCTAAATCCGTTTTAAGAAATGAAAACTTTCAAGCAAAAACAATTAGTGCCATTACAAAAAAATCAGGTGATACACCTGCACTTGTCACAACCACTACAAACCACGGATTGTTGAACAAACAGATTGTTGTATTTGATAAAATTGTTGGTATGACACAGATTGAAAATGTAAAGGCCTATGTGAAAGTTATCACAGATCAAACATTTGAAATATTTACAGATAGTGCTTGCACTATACCGTTTGATAACTCTACATTTACAACTTTTGCAACAAGTGCTGATCCTTTAAAGAACCAATTAGGACTACGTTGGCAAACAGACGAAGATCAGTTCTTTGCTCCTCAAAGTGAAGATAGTGCTTTAGGTGGTGACGCAAGTACATCAGCAGTAAATAGTATTACTGCATTGTTTAATTTAGTAGTTAACATAATCACTAACGGAATAGATGCAGGTGCTGATGTTGCATTTGGTAGCAGATATCAAATTCAAGTTAACAACGGAACTAACACATTCTTAGACCAAAGTGATCCTAACAATACTGATACACTACCAGGAAAAATTATACGTGGTAAGCGTTCAGGCGCATTGTTACAGATTACTGAATTTGTAAATGCAAGTGGAACCACTACGTTCTTTGGTAACTTAGTATTTCCTAAAGACTTTGAAGTAGGTGAACCTCTTGAATACGGAAACTTCGTAAAACGCAAACAGATTACAATACGTGTTGAGTCAGGACAATATGAAGAAGATTATCCGATTAGACTATCTAATAACGTATCACTCAAAGGTGATGAATTTAGACGTGTAATTATTCGTCCGAAGCGTAGAGTGTCCCAATCTAAGTATGCTCAAACTTACTTCTTTAGAGACAAAGAGTTTGATGGATTAACACTTGCAACAGATGGTGTGCCTTTCTTTAACCAAGCAGGTAATTTGCAAGGTTTCTTCGGATATCACTATTTGAAGAATCCAAAGTTTCCAATCAATATTGACAACCTAGGTGCAATTAGTCAAACTAATGCTGGCAAGTTTACTACTGCGGCAGCAATTATGGTTGCTAATAAAGATTATATCATAGAAGAAACTATAAAGTTTGTAAAAGACAGATTTCCAGCGTTAGCTTTGAAAGAAACAAAATGTCGCAGAGACACTGGTCTTATAGTTGATGCTATAATATCGGATTTGAAAACCGGCGGTATGGAGCAGGTACTCAAAGTTCAAGGAACATATGCAGACCCTTATGATGCCTTAGGTGATGATAGTTCGCAAATTACACCAACTGAGGCGGCTATTGGAAATATATCAACACTTGCTGCTTCCTTATTAGCAGGTACAGCACCTACCTATACTGTGCAAACATCTAGTTTTACACCCACTGGTGCAACTTACAATGCGTCTACTGGTGACATGGAAATTACAATTGGATCGCATAACTTAACCACAGCAAATAGTGTAGAAATAATAGAAAATGGAATAACATTTACTTGTTCACAAGATAGCAATGCTACCAATCATGCTTATCCTAGAGCTACGTCTATTACAAGTTCACCAAACTCAGATCCTGCATATGAAAAGAAACTTCCAATTATATCTACAACACTTACATCTATAACAGTCAATGTAGGTGTATCACCTCCAGGTCAACAGTACTCACACAGTTTCGTAAGTGCATTGGCAGGTGCTGTTACTCTAAATGAATATACAGCAGGAAGTGCAGAAGTACTTGCAGTAGAACAGCCAGACATCACATTAGGTGCTGGCGAAACAGGAACCGTGTCAATTGTTGGAGCTATGATTGATCTAATACAATTTGCGTTTGATGTAAATTATAATCCGCCAATGTTGAACGAAGAAATGGATGTGTTCCTAATGAGTGACGCAACTATTATTCGAAATGTAACAGTCCAAGGGCATGGTGGATTTATGTGTGTGCTTGACCCAGAAGGTCAAGTGTTGACAAAATCTCCTTACATACAAACAGCCTCAAGTTTCTCAAGAAGTTTAGATGAAAAAACATTTTCTGGAGGAATGTATGTAGATGCATATGTGGGTAACTTACCTACTAGAATTATATCAAAGCAAAATAATTACAAGTTAACTGTAAGAAGTGACGATGTAGACGGAAATAAACAAGGACTAAAATTAAGACTACCTGATTTGCCGGCACCATTTTATGTAGACGGAAGACGATTCCAAATTAATGCTGTGTCAGATTATGATAGTTCTTTAGGTACTGCCATTATATATCTTGATCCAACATCCAATGACGGTGTAGGTTATAATGAGTCACAGTTCGATACTAACCCTGGTGTAGTTGCAAGAGATATTTTTATTCAGTCCGGCGGTAACAGATCAATGTTAGCAAACGACTTTACACAAATTAACGACTTAGGATACGGGCTTGTTGTTAACAATGCGGCGTTCTCAGAACAAGTGTCAACATTTACTTACTATTGTCATACAGCTATGTATGCAAACAACGGTTCAGAAATTAGAGCATTGAACTGTTCTAATGGTTATGGTAACTTTGGTCTTGTTGCTGAAGGTGCAGACCCTAACGAAATTCCGGATAGAATTACTCTTCGTGATAATATGGTTCAACCTGCTAAGGCATTTTCCGACGGTACTAGTTTTAACCAAGTAGATGACACAAGTATTCATGTATATAACTTAGACAAGCCACCAACAGCAAGTAGTTTGATCACTGTAAGACAAACCGTGGGCGGTTCATTAGTCAACCTAAACTACAAAATTAGTAGTGTGTCTAATCTTTCAGATAGCGACAATGACGGAAATAAAGGTGTAAGAGCTAACGGAGATATTAGAATTAGAGGTGTCAAGGCAATAACCAATGTACAGAGTACTCTTAATGCCCTTGGCGGTTCAGCTGTAGCATATCAGGATATTCCTGTGTCCGGCGGAACAGGTTCAGGACTTAGAATAAACATAACAAGAAACGCAAACGGTACAGTCAGTGTTGCAAATCTCTCAGCTGATATTACAAATTGCGGATTAGGCTATAATACTACAGATACAGGTCTTACGATAGCGGCTGCTTTAATAGGTGGCGGAACGGGAAGTGTTACACTAGATGTGGATACAATTTATCCAGGTGATGTATTTGGAGCAAGCGGACCAACAGATGTTAGACACGATATCTATAAACTTGATATTGTTGCTGATGATGTGTCTAAAACAGATTTTTACAGTGCTGTACAAGAAGCCATTGCAGACGGAACATTCTTAGAATATAGAAATGAATTTAACCACATACTCGATGGAGTGAAAAATCCATCCGGACTTGTTACTCGTCCAAGCACAGCAATTAACTTTGATGAAAGTGATTATGCCACCTACAGAAGTGTTGCATTTACAGCAACTGATGCATTTAGTAACAGTATCGGGGCAGATGAAATTATGTCAACATTTGAAGTTGGATATGATTTTGTTCAAGTAGCAATTGATCTTACAAGAGTCACAAGCTCAGCACCAACGGGTGGCGGTACAATGGGTAACACAGTGGGTGATACCTATCTTGCTATACAAGCTATAAGTTCAACTAGAGATGCCTCAAGATTAACTAGAGATTCGGAAGGCAGACAGCCTGGTGATGCTGGCTATACTAGTGGCATGGTTTTTGCATACGCAGGAAAACTACATAGGATCATAGAAGTACAAAACGACAGCTCTGTAAGTTTTATACGATTTGAAGATGTGCCTGGAACTAGAATTAGATCAGGAACACAAGTAGGATTAGAAGCACCTCTTAACTTTGAAAAGAATTTAGAATGTGGACTAGCCGCAACAAACAAAGGTGAAATCACTATTGCTATTTCACTGTTGAGAGCAACTGGACATGACTTTACACAGATAGGTACAGGATCGTTTAACGATTCAAACTATCCCAACGTTATTTTAGGAGATCCAGAAAACAGTCTTGCAAGTTTTTATACTGATGCAGAAACAGCTTCTTCGTCGCAGGTATGGGAACGTAAAAAAGGTAGGGTGTTCTTTGTCAGTACTGACCAAAACGGTTTCTTTAGAGTAGGAAAATTCTTCAGCGTTGATCAAGCAACAGGCGATATTACATTCGCAGGTGAAATTGGTCTTTCTAATGCAAACAGTCTAGGATTCAAACGTGGTGTTACAATTAATGAATTTAGTGCTGACGATTCATTTGCTGACGAATCTGGACAAGCTGTACCAACAGAAAAAGCTGTTGCAAGTTATATCAGTAGACGTTTAGGTTATAGCACAGCTGGTTCACAAATTGATTCATCAGGCAATAGAATAGGCCCTGGCTTCCTTGCACTTAACGGTGATACGAACATGGAAGGCGATTTAGATGTTGGCGGCAACAAAGTAGAAAACATGGCTAATCCAACATCAGGCAGTGATGCTACTACAAAAATTTATGTAGACGATAATACAGCGGCTTTTGCAGAATTAGAATTACTCCGTGATGTTGAAATAAACACTCCTGCAGAAAAAGATATACTGATTTTCACAGGCAAGAAAATAATTTATACAAATGGAGAAACAGGTGGCACTATTGCCAACGGTGATACTATCACTGGCACTGCAACTTCTGCACAAGGAACAGTAGTTGATATATCAAGTATTACTGACGAAATACTTGGAGCACAACGTAAAATAGTCTATACACCAACCAGCGGAGTATTTAATGTAGGCACTGACACTATTACAAATGGCACTGCTGTGGCAACTATTAATCCACAAGCACCTGCAATAACAGACGAAATTGCAAATGCTAACGAAGCGGCAGGCAGTGATGCAACAATTGATGTAACAAGGCCTGCAGGCAAGCCAACTTACGATATTCAAATTAATCCAGATACTATTGTTAATGCAGACGTAAACACATCTGCAGCGATAGCTCAAAGTAAATTAGCAATGAGAATAGCTGATACTTCTGCAAGTGCGCCTGGCAGTCCAGATCAAAGTGTATTAGGACTTGCACGTTTTGACAGCGGTGATTTTGATGTAACTAATGGTTGGGTAACATTATCAACAAATAATGTTGACTTCAATGATTTACCACAAGTTGCACAAAACGAAGTATTTGCAAGGACCAATGCAGGCACAGGCGATATCAGTGCAATTACAATGTCTGATGTTGTTGCTAACGGTGGAGGTATTACCGACCTAGATGTTTCCACAGAACTAGCATACGGAAATCCAAGAAACGATCCAGGCGCTGTGGTAGTTGCCACTGGTACTCCAGGCACCTCAGGAACATATGCTCATAGCGATATCAGCTATACAAGCACTGGTAACTCTATAGCAAAACGTAATGACGATGGCGATATTATGGCCAATGCTTTGATACTAGGAGGTACTGAAACAAATATTGTTATGGATGTGTCTGGTGCAAATGTAAGAGTCAAAACACCAGGTGGAAAGATTGTCCTACAAGCAAGTGGTGCAAGTGCAAGTGCAGATAATACGGTTGTACTTAAACTTCCTACAAGTGTTGATAATGGCACAACAGGTATTACAACTGAATCAGATCTACAAGGTGGTGCAACTAATCTAAATGATAGACCATTTGTAGCAACAGAATACATTTATGCAAACATGATAGAATCACATGGTACAATTACTGCTGGCAAGCCAGCAGGTGGTGCAGCCATTGGCCTAGGTTCAGATCCAGGATTTGGTAACAGTGGCACAAATGTAATAACTTTCGCAACAGGAGGTTCAGAACGTGCTTATGTCAATAACAGTGACTTCGTTATAACTAATACATTGAAAGCAAATGGTAACGTAGACTTAGGTGATTCAAACACTGATACAGTAACATTTAATGCCAAAGTTGATAGTCATATTATTCCAAGTGGCACCACAAGAGACTTAGGTTCAAGCAGTGCAAATTGGAGAGTGATATATGGTGTGTCAACATCAGCTAGATATGCTGACTTAGCAGAAAACTACTTGGGAGATCAAAAATACGAGCCAGGTACAGTATTAGTTTTTGGTGGAGATGCAGAAGTTACAACCACCGATAAAAAAGGCGACACACGAGTAGCAGGTGTTGTTACAACAAATCCAGCACATTTAATGAACAGTGCTTTAGAAGGAGAAAATGTTGTAGGAGTTGCTTTAACAGGTAGAGCACCTACTAAAGTGCTTGGAAAAGTTAAAAAAGGTGACATACTTGTCACAAGTGCAATCCCAGGTTATGCTATAGTAAATCCACTTGCAGGGGTAGGAACTGTAATAGGTAAAGCACTAGAAGATAAGGACACTGATGATAAAGGTGTCATTGAAGTAGTGATAGGGAGAGTATAATGGCTAAGCAAACTGTAGATTTAGGAACTAGTTTAAACTCAGGAGACGGAGATCCGTTACGCATAGCGTTTGATAAGATCAATGACAACTTTGATGAACTTTATGCTAGAGACTTAGGAACAGATCCTGGAAACATTGGAACAAACCTTGCTCCAAGTGTAAATGGAGGAAGTGACTTAGGTACAACGCCGCAAAGATGGGGAACAGTATTTGTAAGAGATTTTATAGACATAGGAAATGGAAGTACAATTACTGTTAATGCAGATGGTGAGTTTGTATTTAATAAACCAATTATATCAACTGTGGCTGTGAAAAATGATATAGTAGGAAGTATCTTTGCAGATGATAGCTCCATAGCTTTCAATGCTCAGACTAATACATTCTTTGGAAAGCTAGACGGTGACGTAACAGGCAGTGTATATGCAGATAATAGCACTATACTAGTAGACGGTGTTAACGGAACTATATCGGCTGCAAACTTAACAGGTGCTTTACCAGCACTAGATGGTAGTGCATTAACAGGCATAACAACAACAACTTTAGGTGGACAGGCCGCAAGTTATTATTTAGACTTTGCTAATTTTACTAATACTCCAACAACAATAGCAGGGTATGGTATTACTGATGCATTTAATGGAGCATTTGGTTCACTTACAGGAACACCAACTACACTATCAGGTTATGGCATTACAGATGCTTATACACAAACACAAGTTGATACTGCTATTACAAATGCAACTTCTAGTATTGTTATCCCAAGTGGTTCATCACAATCAATAGATGTTGTT
>MDSZ01164217.1_pt1 | contig 10085 bp, 3 predicted proteins | sample 811201 | NCBI WGS metagenome assembly MDSZ01 (sample SAMN05326647, study PRJNA326480) | marine metagenome | isolation source: seawater | place: Indian Ocean: North | collected 2010 | reverse complement strand
TTGCACAAATCTATAACCTCATATCTATTTGCACCAGCTTCTGTGACAATTGTATAGTGAACTCCGAAATTAACAATTTTGGCATCCAAAACATCAATGGTATCATTTATCATTCTATTCTGATTTAGCCAAGTTTTTAAATTATTTTTTAATGGAGTATTTGCTTGAGTCAATCTGCCATCTGCATCTTCTGAAATTATATACAAGTTGATGTTTCTTTTGAATGAATCTACATCTTGCACGGGTTTACATCTTGTAATTGCTCCAAACTGTGGGGGCATTGCATAAACTAGTGATTTGTAATCTTGAGCAGTAACGGCCCTGCCTTGAGTGGCAAAATGATCGATAGTTCTTCTCTTAAGTTCCATTGCAGAAGGAATAGCGACATCCCCCCTGACTGGAGCGTCATTAGACACTTCAATAGATTTTTTTACTGCTGCTATTTTTGACCTATCAAGGGAGGACGCATTAGAAAATTTCAAGCTAACTGAACCTTTTTGCACAATAGAGCCGGCGGCAGCATTAGCATTAGAACTGTTGTTGACCCTGTATATAACTGTAAGATTTGTATTAGAAGGTGCAACTCCGAACTTATCTGCTTTAATAATGTTGGTCGGATCGAAATTTGTATCCGTAACATAATCTCTTGCATTCAAGTTTAGGACAACTTTTGATGGCTCAGCGACTGTCTCACTTGTAACTGAATTTTCAGATCCGTATCCAAACTGCAAATATGTAACTGTTTTGTCTCTTTCTACAACATACCTTCTTGGTACTGTTACGGCTTTCATCACAGAAGGTACAGTGTCTGAGTTTGTTCCTCTGTTTGGGACTTCTTTATATACCACATTTTGAGAAAGATATTCTACTTCATGATAATCTCTACCTTCAGTGTCTCTGACTGAAAGAACTTCGGCTATGTTAGAGCCGTTAAGTCGAATCCTTCTGAACTTTTGGAACGCACCGATTTTCGTAACTTGTCTAGCCAATTGACCTGATATAATTTGGCCGTGTGCCTTCACGGCATATTGTGTTGGCAACCCAGTAGTGTCGTCAACTGCGGCTACTACGGTCTCGTTTTTGGAATAAGAAATATCTACATCTTCAGACAACAGAAATGAATTGCCGTTTGTATCAAAGAACTGGCTACCTTTTCTTATAATCGGCATGTAAGCAGAGTCTGGCCCTAGTCCAGAAGAGTTAGCAGGAATCAGGCAATACAGAGTTACCTCGCCGTAAGACGTGGGCTTGCCTCTAAATTTGTAACCCATTTGACGACTAAGTTTAACAACGTTAGAATATTCAAGAGCAGTGTCCATAAACATTTCGTTGATGGAGTAATCTAAGTAAAACGATAGCATGTCACCAATATAAGCAACAGTATCTACCATCATGGCACCAAAGGAAGCTTCATTAAAGTCCTTGTACGTGTCTGGGTAATATCTTTTAATATAATCTTCTAGTTCTGCCTTGATTGACGCAAAGTCTCTTGCTGTGTATTTAATAGGAACTTTTGCGTTTTCGTCATCATATTTAGCCATTTCTGTATTTGTCTCCTAAAACATAAGTAGTGTTAATCTACAAACAAATCAAGTGTTTCATCTGCTTCTAAAGGCGTTATTCTAAAAAAGATTCTTACTTGAAGATGATTGTCGGGTGCGTCAGGATTTCCGGCACCCTGTGAATCGAACTGCACCTCTTTAATAAAAATGTACGGAAGGTATTTTTTTACCTGACTTCTGATCCGTGCAGAAATATTTCCGTGAGCGACAAGAGAGTCTTGTTCGAAAAGATAATCTCTTAAACCTACTCCAAACAAGGGGTCCATGATTCTTTCGCCGGGAGATGTTAAGATTAGCATTTTTAAATTTTGTATTGCAACCTGTTTATAGGTTTTATTCATTCCATACCCATCTAAACTGTCACGCAAAAAAGGTACTTTAACTGATATTCCTGATGCCATTATTGATCGTCCTCTGGGTTGCACTCGTCTGCGCTAAGAGCTTCTGTGGCAGTAGAAGCGTTACTTGCTGTAGATGGTGGTTGGCCACCTTGTGCCTCCTGTAGTGCTCTTTTTTCAATCTTATCCGGCCTTGCGAGAGCCCAATACATAAGACCAAGTGGTGTGATTGGAGGACCGGGAGTTTGGCCCAACATCATAGGTATCATTGGCGGTATAAGGTTCATGGGCCAAGCAGCCAAAGAGGCTGGTATCGGAGCAATCGGTTCACCGTTCTTGATTCCTTCGTCTCTAATTAGTTTTGAACGTTTAATATTCGGATCTAATTTTTCTGCTAGTCCCTTAATCATTTTCGGAACTGTATCTGCTGCCATTGATTTCATAAGTTTTGATATTGAAGTGTCGTCAGAAAATTGCTCAATGTCGGAGCCAATATTATTTTGGGCATCATCCATAGCAGAAACGTTGTCTTGCGCTGCAGAGTACATAACACCCTGTTGAGGCCCGTGAAAAAGAATATCAAAAACTAGCTTTAATTGTTCTTTTGTGGCGTCAAAGCTTGATTTAAGTTCTGGCTTGTAATACGAAATATTCATTATGTCGAACAAAAGCCTGTTCGACGTTATATCACTAAAATGAAAACATGACTCAAAAATTTGCTCATATGTTTCTGTTTCAGCGAATTGATCCCACAAATCCTTTATCGTGGTTGCACTACTATCCTCTATAGAGGCCAACGTAAGTCTTATGTGCTTTTTGTTTGCCTCCGAATCGCCAACAGGTACACCCTCGGTAATGGCAGGCTTAGCATTGTCGATATAAGCAACAACATCTAGTTTTGTAGGTGTTTCTAGAGAGTCAACTTCTATTGTTGGGAAACCGTGCATTTGTACAGAAAAGCCTTGCCCAAGAAGTGTGTTGTTGGAATTAGGGCTGCGATATCGACCACGGGTATCAGTGGACGAAGACCAATTGTCAACAACTTCTGCTTTTTCAGGTATAAGCGCCGGGGTGGCTTCTTCGTTCATAATATAGTTCATGAACATGTGGTAAACGAAATCACTCATGCTATTAATCGTAACAGAGCCTCCGTTATTACTGCAAACAAGACCGTCCTTGCCTGCCAAGTTTTTCATAATTGCAGGGTATACTATTTGATATTCTTCCCAAACCATAGCTCGCATAATTTGTTCTTCAGTTAAAGTGCTATCTGCATCTTCTTTTTCAGAATATACATTAACAACTTCTGCCATGAAATTGCTCTTATAATCGTCTCCCATGGCTGTCATATCTGATATTATGTCGTCATAAATATATTGAGCCATCATTTCGCTTGGTCTGTGGGGCGGGTATCCTCTTAAAGTAATCCACGCTCTCAATAAAACATCTGCAATATACGCTCTCAAAGTCATACCAACAAGGCCATGCATTGCGCCCTTTTCTATTGCGCTCTTTTCACCGGGTGACGCCGGGGCTGGGGAGCAGGAGTTTATGGTATCCATTGCTTCATCTTTTGCCTTGGAAGCATCTAATATTGATTTTTCTCCGCACGTTAGATCAGATGGTTCGATCTGAACTTTTCCAGATAAAATGTCTTGAAACACATTGTTTAGAAATGCTTCTCCATCCACTTGATTGTCAGAAAACTGCATGCCACTGGCTGATTCTTGCGCTTTGGCAAGCGATTCCATTAGTGCTATAAAAGCCCACCTAAAGGCAGTATGTCCATACAAACGGTACTTTTCGCCACTCGAAGCAGTCATGTCAAACCAACGACGACCTTGAACATCATTAATCCTGCCAAAAGGTGATATATCAAGCAAATTCATTGCAGTCTCGTTGTTTTGCCAAGCCTCCCACAAAAGACTGTGATAAATTTTACCTTCTATTGAAGAACCATTATAGTCCATTTCTGAAGTCATCTCTTCTTTTTCTTTGACTGCGACAACCTCAGTAGGCTTGCAAATTTCTGCATTTGGTTCGCTTTTCACTGTTGCAACAGACATTTCTGGGCGCTCTCCCAGCATCATTTTTAAATATTCTGTCGCCTTTTCAATCGCCTCTTCTATAGTTTCAGCGGCACTTGCACCCATTTCAGACAGATCCATTCCAGAAGCCATTATTTCTTCAATGGAATCATAGTCATCAAATATTGCCAAAAACTCATCTACTTTCTCATCAATTTCAGCACTCATTTCATCGCTTAGTGATGATTCGTAGTTAACCATAACCGTAGGCCCAACGGAGGCACCTCCATCTGTACCTGATCGAATTGAGTCGGCAAATACATATGCAAAAGGAGCGCCGGAGTGAAGTCGTTCCCAACCTACTTGTACAGTTGCCGCTTCTTTTATACCCTTGATTATGCCTTTATATTCTCCTATTCTTTCATCTTGCAAAATATTAGAAGAATAGCCCATGTAAGCCTCCGACACTTTTGGACATATGGAAGAACTTAGTTCTGAAACTAAAACGTTGATTTTATTGTGAAACACGCCAACGCTTTCAAATATTAATTGCTGAAACTCATCAGATTCAAGTCCACCTTCGACATCATAGGCGTCGAGACCTTGTTCTTCTATATACTGCAAAATTGGCTGCTCGACCCAGTTAGTTGCAAGATACATTATTTGATCTTCAGAAAACTTTTTGTAATGTTCAGATTCAGGGTCATTATAGTCAAGCGCAATTTTCATCAATTTGTATGCAGCACTGGTTCTACCGGCACTTTCTAAAATTTGCACAGCTTCAATATCGACCGGATCTGTATAAATATTGCCTTCAGAGTCGCATAAAGGGTATCCTTGGTTATACAAAGTTTTGAATTTAGGGTTGTCTAATTTCGCAAGAGGCACAGCATCTGGGTTATAATACTTGTTCACCACCTCTCCGACTTCATTAGAATCCACAAAGTTTTCAAAGTATCCAGATGTTTCCGCTTTCCAAGCCATCTGCACTCCTGCATATATTGCATCTACTGCCATTTCATTGACAAAACTCATTTCTGGAATTTCAGAGTCGGGTGGCATTAACGATGGCCCGCCGCACTCTTCTGGGTACACGGGGGGTATTAGTCCATCTAAAACAGAACCAGATTGTACATCAGCCAATAATGATGCTAAGTCTTCCAGTGCGTCCTTTTGCCTTTGCTTTTCGGCTTGCATTTGTGACTCGATTTGATCATCATCAAGTCCTTTATTTTTCATAGCCTGCTTGTATGATTCCTCTTCTACTGGACTCTCTAGTACTCCACAAAGATAGTCAAGTTTGTTTGCGATTTTTCTTTTTTCTGGGATAACATCATCGACTAATTTTAAATCTACAGATTCTCCAAGTTCTCCAAAAACATCTTTTAGTTTATCACAATCCATAAAAATGTGAGCCATGTTATGGTAACCGCCCACAACAATATCTTGAATAGTTTCGCATGTTTGTTCAGTAGGTACGCCTCTTAAAAGTTCTCCCATTTCGGTCAGATTTATTGCTTCTGATACTTCGTCAAGAAGTTCTGCTGGGGTTCCAAACTCAGTGGGCTCTGTAGCAGAAGAACAAGTGCTAAGTGCTTCTGTCATTTCTTCTTCTGTTGCCATTGTATACCCATCAGAAGAGACTCCCAAAGGTTCAAAAACTTGGTTTATTTGAGCGTCGGCTGCAGAAATGGAACCCAAAGACGAGCCCATTAAATCGCCAATATTAGCTTCACCAAACGACAAGTCTCCTAAATCAGAGCCAACTTCTCCCAACAAAGATCTGATTACGGACTTTGCCATCTCAACCAATGCGGATTCAATTGCTCCTTGAATGCCTGATAGCATAGCGTCAAATATGTATCCCATTATATCAAGAGTGGGTATATTGTCTGGCAAGTTAATCGTTGGTATTTTTAACGATGGTATTGACGGCATTTCAACATTCAAAGATGGCATTTCCAAAGAAACGCCGGGAAGACTTGGTATTTCCATATTCAAATTTAGATTGGGATCACCCAGCATTACATCAAATGCTGCAGATATTTGTGGTATATTTTTAAGAAAATCAATGTCCACTCCAATACTTGGTGGAGCCAAAGAAATATCAATATCCACCCCGTCTAAGCCCAAGTCTATTGCTGGGGCACTAGTATCACCATCGCCATCAACGCCAGAACCACCGGTAGTATCTGTGCCCGATCCAGAACTACCTAAGCCACCAGAACCAGAATCCGAGCCGGAACCCGAACCAGAACTTCCTAAAGAAATTTGCGTCTTAAGGGCGGTAGTAATGATAGAAATAATCTCTGGTATCTTGATTCCTGCACATTCTTCGCATGTTGCAAAAAAAGCTTTTTTGATCTTAGTAGAGGTTATTTTTGGAAGTCTAGATTCTACTCCCGTCACACCCTTTCTGACTGTTGTTGTGTCGCCATCAGGAACAACATTACCTTCTACATCAATATCTAAAGTGATGGGTACATTCTCAAATTTTACTTCTGGGATTCCGGCAATAATCATTTGTATAATCGGAGATATAAGTACGTCAGGGTCGAGCGATGCCATGGCTGCGAACCCCTCTTCTTCACTGTAAGAGGATTCTACTGAAAGTATCTCTGCCAATTCAGCAGATTGCAAGCTGGCAGGGATTGCTGCTCTAAGTGATGGAATGGTTAGCCCTAATCCCGAAAAGAAAGTCAAATAACAATCTGTCGGCAAATCTAGATTTACCACCAATTCTTCGAAAATGCTTATTTGTGTGCTTAAATCTAACTGTACTAAGATCTCGTCTAATATCATCTCTAGAGAGAAGTTACCCATAATAGCCCCAAGCATAGCGTCGAATAGATCAGGAAATTCCATTTGATCCATCAACGTGCTCATCGCCATTTGTATAAGTTTTGGTATTTCTACTTTTCCAAGAAACTTTCCAAACAAATCATCTAAAGTATTTATTTCATCAAGTATGTCTTCCAAGTTGGCTAAAACAGGATCACCAATCGGTAACTCAAAATTGGCTCTAGCAAGGGACATATTTTTTAGGAAATCTGGATCACTAAGTTTCCCTATCTCAAATTGTAACTGCGCAGCATCTTTGAATGGTACTGAATTAAATTTTTCTATTGCAACGTCGGCGTCTGCTCTGAGTTGTTTAGTATTTAAGCCGGGTGTCATTTTAGATGTGTATCGAATATCTAAGCCGGGGTAAGTATAGTTTGTACAATATTGCATCCAGTTGAAGGGTTCTACTTTTAATCTGTGGGCTTTGGCATACGAATTCATATTATGAATTTGGGCAACATAGTGTGTAGTCCTTGGACTGCTAACGCCCGGTGATGATTGAAACGAGTTAAAACCAACATCTAAATTTGTTCCCGAACTCTCTTGAAATAAAACAACTTGCAAAGGCTTGAATGATTTATCCATTGCGATTTCTATTAAATCTTCATGGTCAGTCCTCAGTTCATATCCATTTACTCTCATGAGTTCTTTCAATGCGGATAAAAATTTGATCATTTTTTTAGATTCTTTCTTGGGAGAAAAATCTTTTATAGTCCCTCTGAAAGAATTTACGTTACTTTGAATAGACTCTAATGTAGTTGATGCGTATTTGAAATCGTCCTCAATCGTATGACTATTGAGCAACACTGTACGAACGCCATTTCTTGGCTGAACTGTAGGGGGGATGCGTCTGGGAATAGCATGAAAATACTTTGCATGAATAGACACCATAGCTTTGACTTTTGAATTTGGGCGAGGACTGAGATATAGTTCTTCAGTGTCAGCAACGTGATAAGAGTTTTCAATCAAAAATTCTGATGCTTCAACCGAATCATCGTACCCAGAAGGTCTTCTAGAATAGTAATTTAATAATTGCTGAATACCTTGATTTATTGCATTTTGTTTAATGGTGTCTTCTGCTGTCGGATCTATTGTTGTTTCCGATGTCGTCACTGTCGTACAATATTTTTGCGTTCTAGCGTTGTACCACGGAGAACAAGGGCCACGCTTTGTCCAGTTAGGAACAAAAGCATCAGGAATCGGATCTGGTGGACATATGGCCGCTAGCGAGGTTTTAGTACCCTCCAGTGGTCTAAGTTCAGAGCAATAGACATAAACATCTTGATCAGAAAGAGAACCCTCTACAGGACGAACCTTGGCCCATTCACAATCTATGCCAATATATTCACCATCAGGATATAGATAAACTCGTGTTGAATCCTGAATCTTCCCGGCTGTTACTTTTCTGCCAGTATTAATCGTTATGCGTTTATAGGCGTCCGTTTCCTCAGATTCTATATTTAGATAATGAGTCGCCCCATCAAGCGCAGCAGGAACAATTTTATCATCATCACAAGCAAGAGTAGACGCACTGCTGAGTCTTTCAGCATCGCCGGGCATCGCCGGGTTTCGTATAAGTTGAGATTGAATTTTTTGCCAATTTTGAAGCTTAGTCCACTGTTCAGCGGAGAGACCTGATACAAGATTGGTTATATAAGAATTTTGTTCTGCCCACGCTATTACAGATTCTGCTAAGTCTGTCCCTTCATATTCGGGGTCTATATAAGATGGCGTACTGGTCCCTGTATATTCTTCTTTTAAATCTGACCTTATAGCATCGGCGCTATCGGTAAGTTCAGACTTTGTTGCTGAAGAAAATTCCGAGTCGGATTCTTCATCACTGCCGGGAGGGAGCGGCGCATTTCCACCGCCGCCACCGCCGGGGCCGGGGCCGTATGCAATGGTTTCACCAAAAGGGTTGGTCGTATCTGTACTATCATCGCCTTCAGCGCCCTCTAGCGGATCTGAACCAGTAGCATCACCATCACCAGTTTCACTACCAGTTTCCCCTATTCCGGGGCTGCCATCATTATCTGGCCATGTCATAATGAGCCTCCTAGTTTACGTTATTGTATCTTGAATTGATATATTTAGCGCCGGCTGTATTCAAGTAAGTAGTTTTAAACATTACCAAATTAGCCTTTTGTGTTAATAAGTCTTTGATAGTTAAAGCACCAAGTTCAACGGCAGCAGCAGCACCGGCAGCAACCGCTGTAGGTGATGGTGTTGTGGGCGCTCCAAAAAATGGCGATATATGAAAGTGACTTGCGAGTAAAGTATTGTACTTCATCTGATACATAACCAACCCGTTAACAATTCCGTTTAGTTTATCTAAATGCGTCACAATTTTCTGCAGTGCTTCTTCGGTGTTTTTGCCTAAAACCATTGGTTGCAATTTTGAATCATCATTTCCCGCAATAATATCAACGCCCACAATAGTTCCTATTTCACCGCCTTGTGAGTTCTTAAGATCAGTTTTAGTAATAAACTTTATACCTTCTCTGGCAATGACTCTAACACTGTCGGCTTTAAGGCCAATCGCGGATTTTCCTTCGGCGGGCCCTATCAATCCATCTGCAAGACCAAAATTAGCATCAATGTCTGTTTTCTGACTTATGTATATTCTTGCTGCGTCAATTTTGAAATTAGGGTCTACAGACATTGGCTCATCATTGGAATCAACAGCAACAGCATTGCTAGCCATTCTGCCAGCGACCAAATCAATAGTAGCACAATGTGTGTCACCAGAGCCACCATAGCCGCTCAAGCGACTAGCTGGACGATCTCTTCCAAGAACAATAGACGCATTACTCGGACATGCAATAACATTTTCAGAATCACTAGAGACATGCCTTGGTACGCCCTCTGCCATCTTCTTGCCGCCGATACCTTTGCCTTCTCTTCCGTCCTTAAAAGCCGGGTTAACAGACATTGCTCTTCTGACAGATTTTCTAACGCCGCCTTGGTTGACTGCTTTTTTTACTGGCCCTGCTACTTTTGCCATTTTATTCTCCTTACGAGTTTACCCAACTATTATGATCAGATGGTATTTTAGCATATTTATTTTTTGCTGGGTCTAGCACCCAATGCCATCTTTCTGAACTTACAGATCTGTAAAATCCAAATGATTCTGCATTTTTAGAAAGCCACTCAAATACTGCTGAGCCAACGGGCGTCGTATTTGCTATGTCAACAGCAACTCCAAGTTGATGTTTGGATCTACCGGGGCCGGCTGTTGCTGGACTACAAGAGCCTCCGCTACAGTTTTGGTCATAAAATGTTTGCTGACCTTTTGTGTGTTTCCAAGCGCCAGA
>MDSZ01125963.1_pt1 | contig 10085 bp, 10 predicted proteins | sample 811201 | NCBI WGS metagenome assembly MDSZ01 (sample SAMN05326647, study PRJNA326480) | marine metagenome | isolation source: seawater | place: Indian Ocean: North | collected 2010 | reverse complement strand
AGAGGCGGGTCTTTGATTTGAAATAACACAAGTATTACAAAACTTTACTTGATTCGGTAGGCCATAATAAGCTTCTAAGTCTTTTCTCATATTAAAGTATTTTACTCCATTCTTTATATATTTTTAATCCCAACAATCCACTTTTTTCAGGATGAAACTGAGTAGCGAATATATTATTTTTTTTAATGCTTGAGCAGTACTCAAATTCTTCATAGTTAGTTAAACTTAGAATATCTTTTTCATTATTTGGTAAAACAAAATAGGAATGAACAAAGTACATGTACTCATTTTGTTTGACATGTCTTAGAGGAGAATTATCCCAATTATTTTTTTTATATATTTTGTTCCAACCAATTTGAGGAACTTTAATTTTTTTATTCTTAAAATTAAATTTTTTTACTGATCCTTGTATTATATCTAACCCTTTTGAATTCTCAAATTCATCACTTTCTGAAAACAGCAATTGAAAACCTAAACAAATTCCCATAAATGGTTTATTAGAGCTAATAAAATCTTTTATTGGACTAACTAAATCTTTTTTATTTAATACTTTCATAGCATGAGGAAATGAGCCGACACCAGGCAGGATTAAACCATCACTTTTTAGTATTTCTTGATAATTATGTGTAATAAATGGGTTTAGACCAATTGTTTTACATGCTTGGATTACACTAAATAAGTTGCCCCCTTCAAAATCTACAATAGCTATTTTTTTCATTAATTAAATTCTACAATTAATATTATTTTTTACTAACTCTTTTTTCAATTCCAATAAATTAATCGGATTGATTTTTGAAAAACCTATATTTTGTTTTAAGAACTCTACATTTCCTTCCTTTTTGTTATAATTATTATTAAAATTATCTTTTATTCCATAGTGCAGGATCGAAGCAATTGAAACAGCATCAGCTTTTCCAATTTTTATCACATCAATTATATCTTGCAAACAGCCTGCTCCCCCATGTGCAATTACCGGAACACTAACTGATTCTGAAATTATTCTTGTTAACTCTACATCAAAACCTTCTGCAGTACCCTCTTTATCAACTGAACTAATTATAATCTCACCAGCCCCAAGCTCATCTACCTTTTGTGCCCATTCTAAAACATTTAGCCCTGTATACTCTCTGCCATTATCAGTATAGGCAAGGTAACTACCATCTTTTTGCTTAATTGCTTCAATTGAAACAACAATAGTAGATGAGCCAAAAGACAATGAAGCTTCTCTTATTAACTGTGGATTTTTAATTGCAGCTGTATTAAGTGACACTTTATCAGCACCCGCTTTTAAAACATTTACTATATCTTCAACACTTCTTAACCCTCCACCAACAGTGAGAGGGATGAAAATTTCTTTAGCGGTTTCACTTATGATATTTGATAAACTATTTCTTTCATAAAGACTTGCTACAACATCTACGTACATTAATTCATCCGCATGTAAAGAATAATATTCTCTGGCGTAATCATTTGGATTTCCTAAAACTCTTAAACCTTCAAAATGTATTCCTTTCACAAGGTTAGGACCTTTTATGTCCAATCTAGGAATAATTCTAACGGTTTTCATCTAATAAAATTTTACATAATTTAAAATCAATTTCATTATCAATATCTATTGAATAATAATCAGTCATAACATACTTTTTAATTTTTTTAAACTCATTGAAATTCTTACTCTTTAATGATTTAACATTTATAATATAAATTGACCCATTGTATTCCCACGAATTGGGACAATCTTGTCTTCGAATAAAATTAGATTTTTTAGACTTAATCAAATAACCATTTTTATCTTCCTCAAAAAGATTAAAATAAGGATTTGAATGAGATTTTTTTACCGAAACAACCATGTCAATTTTATTATTAAACAACTTTAGTGATTCTAAAATATGTTTAGGTTTTCTTAATGGTGATGTAGGTTGCAATAAAATTACTTTTTCTAAACTTCCATTTAATTTTTCATAATTATTAATTTCATGCATTATGACATCGTAAGAGCTTGTATTGTCCTGAGAAAGAATTTTTGGTCTTAAAGAACCAACTTTAATGCCTGTTTGTTCGGCAATAGATTTTATTTTTTTAGAGTCAGTACTAACCCTTATTATTTCATCATTAAAAACTTTTCTTGCTACATCTATGGTATAATGAATTAAAGGTTTTTTATTTAACATCAAAATGTTTTTATTTTTTAAACCTTTGGACCCAGATCTTGCTGGGATAATAACAAGAGTTTTATTCATTAAAGTGCTTTATTGTTTCTAAGGCATTTTTATAATCATTTGGGCTCCCAATATCAATCCAGTATCCCAAAATAGGAACTTGTATTATTTTTTTCTTATTATTTATTATTAACTGCATTAAGTCTGTAATATCAAAAAATGAATCAATTGGGATTTTTGAAATCCATTGTTTTTTAAACATGTAAATTCCTGCATTAGAATGAAAGGTATAAGAGGGCTTTTCATTAAATCCAATAACTCTATTATCATCATCATTTTTAAACACAGCATAGGGAATATCAACTTTATATTTTGTGGAAGCAATTACCATATCTGCTTTCTGTGATATTAATGATTTATACATTCTTTCAAGATTAACATTTGTAAATAGATCACTATTTATCAATAATATATTTTCTTTAATAAAATCATTAATCAGAGACATAGATCCAGCAGTACCTAGAGGTTTATCTTCCCAAACATATTTAATTTCTATTCCTTTTGAGCTACCATCACCAAAATAATCTTTAATTTGTTCTCCTAAATATCTTATTGATATATAAATTTTCTTTATTCCAAAAGAAATTAAATTATCAATATTATGTTCAATAATTGGTTTATTTCCTAAAGATAGCATTGGTTTTGGGACTTTATCAGTAAGTGGACTAAGTCTTTTTCCTCTACCTCCTGCCATAATAACGCATTCTACAGGTAAAATGGATTTAACTTTTCTTAAATCTAATAGATCTTTTAGCGTGCCATTTTTATTTAGAATTGGCAATAAATTTATATTTTTTGATTTAAACTTTTCTAAATCTTGATAATTGTCATTATCAATCAAATAACTAAAATTTTTATTACATACCTGTCCAACTTTTAAATTAAAGTTTTTTTTAGAAATTAAAGACCTTCTAATATCTCCATCAGTTATTGATCCGATAATTGATTTTTTTTTATTTTTTACAAATAAAGTTAAATCTGTATAACTAGTTATTTGATTAAGTTTTTTTAGTGCATCAATTAAGGATTTATCCTGATCTATTGTAAACTCTGATTTTTTCATTTATTAAAGTACTTTAGAGTGTATTTTATAATATTTTTTGCAGTATTATTTGATTTATATTTATTTTTTCCAAAATATTTTGTTTTGGATAAAATATTTTTTGAATTTTCTATAATTTGACTTTTACTAAAACTAATATCAATTGTATTTTTACTTCTAACTCTACCAGCTTGTCTTTTCCCAACATTCAATACATACTTTCCAAATGAAGCAGCTTCAATAATTCCGCTTGATGTATTTCCTAGCAAAAACTTTGAATTCTTAATAGCTGAAAAATAGTTGTACTTTCCAAATGAGTCAATAAGTGAAATATTTTTAGAATTTTCTTTTTTTAATCTTAAATTCATTTTTCTGTAAAGATTTCCTAAATTATCAGCATTTGCTTGAGTAATTATTAGATGAACTGATTTAGATAATTGAGTTAATGATTCATATAATATTTTTACATATAATTTATTTTTTTCTGACTGAACTGTTTCAGGATGAAATGTAATTAAGACAAAGGGTTTATTAGGAATATTAAATTTTTTACAAACACTTTTCCATAAAGGTAATTTATCAAGTTTTAAGTTGTCAATACTCAACGAACCAACATTATATACATAATTATTATTTATTAGTAATTTCTTCAATCTTTTGGAGGCATTTGAGTTAGATGTAAAATGAAGTTTTGAAGCTACGATTATTTGATCTCTGTATATATTATCAATAGATCCTAATGAAATTTCTCCACCATGAATATGAGCAATATTTATTTCATAGGGCAGAGATGCTTGTACTGCAGCACTCATCTCAAACCTATCTCCTAATGCGAAAATTAAATCAAAAAAATTTTTTTCCCAAAAACTTGAAAAAGACTTTACTAAATCACCATATCCTCTTGATATATGGATTTTAGAATCCCGGGATGGCATTCCATTTACTTTAAAAATACTTTGATAATATTTATCGTCAAGAATTTCATAAATAGTTTCTCCATGATGTTTTTGTAAATGCATTCCAAAAACAATAATAGACAGATCGATGTCCTTATGCTCAAAAAGTAGTTTTAATAAGTTTTTGTAAATACCGTAATCTGCTCTTGAACTACTTAAAACTCCTATTTTAATTTTCTTATTCAAAATCAGAATACTTAAGTTTTGAAAAAGGATGTAAGTTTTTTTTAAATTTTTTTCCTATTATATTATTTATTTCCATGGGAGAAATTCCATCCCCAGGTCTTAATGGAATTAAATTTTTTTCAGTGACTAAATCTCCACTTTGAACTTTTAGAATATTATGTAAGCTCTTTCTTACAATTGAAATGTTTTTAATTTCACTTTTAGACGGGTTCTTTAAACCATCACCAGAGCATGCCATTTCAATATTTCTAATTGATTTCACCATTAATTTTAATTCATTAACCTCTAACGAAGCTAAGTGATCAGGACCATTCATTTTTCTATCCAAAGTAAAATGCTTTTCAATAACTGATGCTCCTAAAGCTACAGCAGCTATGGGCACTTCAATTCCTAAAGTATGGTCACTGTAACCAACTTTAACATTAAAAGTTTCTCTAATATAATTCATGGCATTAAGATTTACATCAGAGAATTTTGTGGGGTAATCTGTATTACAATGCAATACTGTTATATTATCTTTAGTAATATTATCAGAACATAAAATATCTAATGCTTCTTTAATCTCATTACAATTAGACATTCCAGTAGAGAGTATTACCGGTTTCCCAAAAGATGAAAGCTTTTTTAAATAAGGATAATTAGTTATCTCACCACTTGGTATTTTGAATAATTCTAATCCCAAATCATTTAAATAATCTAAACCATCAGAATCAAAAGCAGTCGAAAGAAATTTGATTTTACAAAAGTTACTATGTTTAATCAAATCTAAATGATCTTTGTGACTTAACTCTAATGACTTCAACATGTTGTATTGAAAATCATCATTGTCATTTATATTTACTTTTTGATATTTAGCTTTTTTGGCTTTCTTACTTACTAACTTATCAGCTTTGAAAGACTGAAATTTAACATAATCAGCTCCAGAAATTGCAGCAGATTCAATAAGTTTTTTTGCAGTGTTAATATCGCCATTGTGATTAACTCCAGCCTCTGCAATTATTTTGACTTTATTTCTCATTCAAAAACGTCTCCAACTTTTAAATTAACGTCCGATTTAATTTCTAAAATTTTTATAAAAGTATCTTTTGTCTTTACAATATATCCTCCATCAAATTTACTTAAAATTTGACCAGGTTTATTAATATATTTTTTTATTGAAGGTATATATTCTGCTCTGTTAATTCTAACTTTTTTGCCTTGGAAGAAAGTAGTAGCCATAGGCCCTGGGTGACATATAGCTCTAATAAAATTAAAAATTTTTCTAGAATCTTGATTCCAATCAATCACTTCGTCACCTTCTCCTCTTCCGCCACAATAAAAACCTATAGGATCTATAGAGCTCTGCTTAGTCAAAGTAAAATCATTAATAATAATTTTTTTTACAGCATGATAAAGAATTTTTCCACATTCTATATGTGCTTTATTTAAAATTGAGCTATAGTCATCCTCATCATTTATTTCATAAACTCTTTGCAATATTATATCGCCTGTATCTATCCCCTCATCAATCATGTGGACAGTAATGCCAAACTCCTTCTCATCATTAATTAAACACCAGTTTAATACATTTCTGCCTCTATAGAATGGTAATTTTCCAGCATGACAATTTATAGTTTTTAATCTAGGAAGATTTATTATTCTTTTCTTAAAAATTTGATTAAAACTTAATGAAATAAAAATATCACAATTATAGGTTTTAGCTTTTTTATAAAATTCATCTGAATTAACATTTACTGGATTTAAATAATCAATTTTATTATCAATTGAAAATTTTTTTAATGTATTATCATTAGTATCTTTTCTAGGAACTATAAATGAAATTTCAATTCTTGGATCTTTAATCAATAATTCAAATGCATTGTGTGACCACGGCCCATCTGCAAAATATCCAATTTTAAATTTACTTTCTTGCACTACTTGGAATATTAATTATTCTTTCCTCTAAAAAATATGAATTTTTTTGGGAATCTTTTTGACAATTTTTATACATGGGTAATTTATGCATCAAACTCCAAATTGGCCTAGTCATTATTTTCATATTATTGGTTTCCTTGAGAAATAAATCTCTTCTCTTTTTATTTTCTAACTCAATACACATCAACCAATAATTTGCTTTAGTATTTTTTAATTCCTTTCTAAACTTTATTCCATTAGATTTAAAAAGAATACTATAATCTTTAGCTAGACTTCTTTTACTTTTCAAGTATTCTTGTAAATTTTCTAATTGAGCACAACCCAAGGCAGCATTTATATTTGGCATTCTATAATTATAACCTAATTCATCGTGATAATATTCAAATCTATGTGGTTTCTTTGCTGTTGTTGTAATGTGTTTTGCCTTATCTGCAATTAAATCACTATTAGTAAGTATGGCACCTCCGCCTCCAGTTGTTATAATTTTGTTTCCGTTAAATGAAATTGCAGAAACCAATCCAAAATTTCCAGTATGAATATTTTTATATTCACTTCCCAAAGATTCAGCAGCATCTTCAACTATTGGAATCTTCCATTTTTTGCATACTTTAATTAATTCATCTAAATGAACAGGAAATCCAAATGTATGCATAGGCATACAAGCTGATATTTTTCTTCCAGAAGATTTATTGTAGCAACCATCTTCTCTAATTTCACCAAATTCATCTAAAAAATTTTCTACTGCTTTTGGAGACAAACCCATGGAATCTAAATCAACATCGACAAAAACAGGATGTGCAAAATTATATTTGATAGCATTAGCAGTTGCAACAAATGTTAGAGATTGTGTTATAACCTCATCATTTTCTTTTACACCAGCTAATTTCAAAGCAATTTCTAATGCAGATGTGCCATTTACAACAGCAACTGATCTTCTTGATTTAGTTTTTAGTGCTAAATCTAATTCAAACTTATCAACATATTTTCCAACAGAGGATACAAATGTAGATTTGATTGTATTTCTAACATATTTTTCCTCATTGCCTATGAATAATGGGACGTGAAGAGGAATAAATTCATTTGTTTTAAATTTTTCTCTGACAAATTTTGAAAAAATATTAAGATCCATTTAACTATACATCAAATTAATTTTATAATTACCATATTTTTCTTTGTTTTCAATAGAATCTGAATAAAGACCAATTGAAAATGCAGAAATTAATTCATCAACACCATCATCAACAGTGTATGATGGTTCAAACCCAAGAACATCTTTTACTTTTTTGAAGGAAACCCTGTAATTTCTTGGATCACTGTCGTTTTGATTATAAATAATTTTACAATTTTTAATTCTTTTTTGAATACAATCTAAAATCATTTTTTTTGTTGCATTATTTTTATCTCCACCAGCATTAAAAACCTCAAAATTAATATCAGTTGTTTTAGCATTAATTACATTTTTGATTAATCTTGAAAAATCTCTTACATGGCAATATGGTCTCCAAGTGTGCTCATCAAAAACAATCAAATCTTTATCAAAAAATAAATCTCTTGTAAACTCACTAACTGTTAAATCAAATCTCATTCTTGGCGATAATCCAAATGCAGTTGCAAATCTTAAAATGGTTGCATTATAATTTACAATTCCCTTTTTATTTAGTAAATAATTTTCAGCTGAAACTTTAGCATTTGCATATAATGATAATGGTTTTAAATCAAAAGTTTCATCGGCAAGCTCTGTCTCTTTAATTAAACCATAATTTGAACAAGTAGAAATAAAAATTAGATTTTTAATTTTTTTATTGTCAAAAAAATCAATACACTTTTTTAAATTTATATCATTAATTATTTTGGACTCTTTAGGGTATTTTTTTGTTATTGGATCTCCTACTAGTCCAGAAAGAATCAAGACAATATCAATATTTTGAGATGCTTGCTCCAAAATTTTTTTGTCCCCAAAATCTCCACAAAAAAACTTGTATTTTGAATCACCATAAAATGGAGTAATTGCAAATTGATTATTATAAACAAAATTGTCTAAGACATTAACTGAATAGCCATCTTTTAAAAAATCAAATGTAATTACTGAACCAACATAGCCAGCTCCACCTATTATTAGAATATTTTTTTTCATATATTTTATACGTAATTATCTATTATATATTTTGAGATTGAAATACATGATGTTGCTCCTGGAGAAGGAGCGTTTAAGACATGTATTTGATTATTTTCTTTAATTATTGAAAAATCCATAAGTAAATTTCCATCTTTTTCCATAGCTTGAGCTCTTACACCTGCATTACCTTTCTCAATCATATTAAGATTAATATCTGGAATTAGTTTTTTTGCTTTTTTTAGGAAAGATGACATCAATATTGATGTAAGGAATTCATTTGTTGCAAATTTAAAATTCTTAATTACAAAATTAGTAAAACCTTTATAGAATATTGAATCATATAAGTCGTAGATGGAGAAATCTGTATTCTTGTAACCCTCACGTTTAAAAGCTAATACAGCATTTGGTCCAACTTCCCGTCCTCCAGTTATCATTCTGGTATAATGAACACCTAGAAATGGATATTTTGGGTCTGGTACTGGATAGATAAGGTGGTTTACAATATTATGATATTCTTTTTTAATTGACATATATTCTCCTCTGAAAGGAATTATTCTTAATGGTCTGCGATTCCCTGTTGCGAGTTTGTAAATCCTATCCGAAAATAAACCTGCACAATTGATTATCATATCAAATTCATATTCAAGTTTTTTGGAAATAACTAATATTTTACCAGATTTAGTATTTGCAATTTTATCAACTTTAGAATTTAATAAAATCTTTCCATTGTTTTCAAGAATTATATTACTAAAACAATCCATAACACTAGAATAATCAATAATCCCCTCTTCCGGCACCAATAATGATTGTAAAGCTTCAACATGTGGTTCTCTTTTTAATTGTTCCTTTTTTGTTAAAAATTTTAAACCACTTAGGCCATTTTTTTTTCCTGTGTTTGCTAAAGATTCGATTACTTTTTTTTCCCTATTATTTGTAGCAACCACCAACTTTCCGCATTGATCGTAATTAATTTTATTAAGCTTACAAAATTTTATCATTTCACGAATTCCGTTAACAGCTAATTTAGCCTTCAAGGATCCTGGTTTATAATATAATCCACAATGTAAAACTCCACTATTATTTCCTGATTGATGAGAACCAAAGTATTTTTCTTTTTCAAAAACTATAACATTATAATTTTTGTCTTTTACGAGGTTATAGCCTAAACTTAAACCCAAAATTCCTCCACCAATTATACCTACTCTTTTCAATTTATTCTATAATATTTTACATACCATTCAGTAAATTTTTTAACTCCATTTTCCAAATTTATTTTAGAACTATAATTGTACTCTTTATTAATTAGTTTCGTACATGCCCAAGTTTTATAAACATCACCCGGTTGCATTTCAATGAAATTTTTCTTTGATAATTTTCCAATATTTTTCTCTAGTATTTCTATAAATTTTAATAAGTTAACAGGCTTTCCATTACCAATATTATAAATTCTATTTTTTGATTTTTTATTAGAATTTATAATTAAATATATTCCATAAATTATATCATCGATGTATGTAAAATCTCTGGAAAGATCACCTTTATTATAAACATCAATAGTATTATTATTTAAAATTGCTTTGGAAAAAAGCATTGGAGCCATGTCTGGTCTACCCCAAGGTCCATAGACAGTAAAAAATCTAAGGCCAATTGTT
>MDSZ01025552.1_pt1 | contig 10085 bp, 6 predicted proteins | sample 811201 | NCBI WGS metagenome assembly MDSZ01 (sample SAMN05326647, study PRJNA326480) | marine metagenome | isolation source: seawater | place: Indian Ocean: North | collected 2010 | reverse complement strand
TTTTCTTTTTTTTTTTTTTGGAAAAAAGTGTGGTATTTTAGACGCACACTTCAAGCACAACATCGTCAGATTCCACCTCATGCAGCGGCGCCGCATCTAGTTTGTCTTTTTCATCCGATGAATCTTCATCATGTTTTCCTTCAATAGTCCGCTTTAACCATAGCAAGTGTTGCTCCTGTTCGTGTTTAAACATTCGTTTGATGTCGTCCACCATTTCACTATGTTCAGGGTCGTCTATGGCGTCCAAATCTTTGCACATTTGAACGTATTTCTGCCACTCGAAACGCTGCTCCTTGTACATGGTTTCCAATACCGAGTGTAATTTTTCAAAATGAGTCACAACGGACGATCCGCGACGACGCATGGATTGTAAATGACGCTCCAACTGCTTCACACCTTCTACTACTTCCTTTTCCTCTTCCACCACAACATTTTGCATTACCTCCACATCTGTCTTTTCGATTACTTGCTGCATGTTTTCCCGTACAGGAATAGGAATTTTGTCCCCGCACACGTCTAAAAATTTCATGAGTGCTTTTCTAGATCCAGTGATGATTAAAAAGTACATGAAAATGAAGAATACGATAATGTTGATGCACACGACGATGACAAGCAGTACATTTTCAAAGGTCGACAGGTGATAGTCATCTTTGGTGGTACCAAACACGATGCCTGCGTTGATGGTGATCAGCGTGCTCGACAGACCCAACCATTCCAAACGATCACACAATCGCCCATACACCGTTTGTATGTCAAAGGGTTTGAATTTTAGGTGCAAGAACATGTACAATTGTAATAGCCAACTGACGGCCACTGCCTGGTATCGTTCGGAATTTTGTCTGAACAAGAATACCGACATGCAAACAATCGCAATCTTTCGCGACAGAATGACAAATTCCCAGTAATACAGTCGGTAACTATTGTAAAGGAAATGCATGGTACGAGGAATCGTATCGTACAATCGATGTTGGTAATGGTGCAGAATCAAAAAGGCTTTAAGAGGAAAACCGATACCGTACAGCACTAGCGCAATTACACTCAGTATCGAAAACACGGCATGCTCCTCGGTGTAACATTGCACGGAGTAATCGGTGGACAAATAGTATTTTTCACCAATATTGTCGCACGATAACACGCGCAAGAACATTTTGATGATGCTCGGGTAGGCTAGGAATATCCCTACCACTACAGACGGGTACAACCATCGCGTCAGAAACTGAGGTTCTTTATAATACCGTTGCAATCCATACAGGGTACACAAAACACCGGCGACGTAAATAGGGGGCATCAACAAATAAAACCACAAACGGTCAAAAAACGTCCATTGGAAGGAACAGTCACTCGAGTAAAACGATATGGTAGGATTGACATGATCGCTAAAATCGAACAGTGTTCGCACCATGGGCGGCCATTTCACATCGAATTGCGAGCATAGCGAATACACTTGCATGTAAGATGTCGCTATCTTTGACACACCGGAGAAATGATCGATTTCTCCATTTTTCGGATTGGCCGATCGTATCAACAGAACGAGAATGACGACAAGTGCAACCGGTGCCAAGAACGAAATGAAAAGGTTCAGACCTCTTTTTTCTGGTGGACACGCCGCGCACAATCCGTCACTTTTGGCATATTCTCGATTGCAAATGTTGCACATCGGTCCATGATGACCTTCTCGACAGGACTGGTTCCATCTCCCCCCTGAGCATGCATGAAACTCCTTACACGGGTGAAACTCGACAGAGACACTGGAATGGCGCCAGTACCCTGAATTCGACAGTAATTGGGTCACATGAAGGTTTTTGTCCAGGCATTGGGCACCAGGTGGGCAGGGTTTACAACCACCTTGATCCGGGCGCCCATAAAATCCTTTTTCACAGACACAACTTGTCCGCGCCATGGTGGCGACAGAATTTTCAGGGCAGGGCTCGCATACTACAGAACCGTTTAGACGATTCATTTTTCCTGCAGGGCAAGATTCACAAGATGCCCCGGGGACCTTTGTGTACGTGCCAGCACGACAGGCCTGACAATTTTCTTCCCCCGCAAGAGATGTTTTTCCCAGCATGCAATCGAAGCACTCAGATTTGGAACTGCTCCCAGAATATGAAATTTTACCGGTCGGACAAACCATGCAAGACTCTTCCTTCGAAGAGTGATTTTGGGAATGCGACGATAATATGCCATACGTACCCGCAGGACAATCGTGACAGTCGTCTTCGGACGTATACCCTCCTATGAGGCCATATTTGCCGACCGGGCATGGATTGCAGGATGTTTGTCCCGAGGCCCGATATCTCCCCCGTGAACAGGGCTCACACAATCCAATAGTAGCACCTTTGATTCTTCCCGGTGGACATTCAACGCACGCAGATGCCCCTTCGTACGCTGTGATTTTTCCTTTGGGGCATCGAAGACAGTCCTGAAACGTTGTCGAGGCAATTTGCATGTGGAAAAAATCTTGGGGGCAGTTTTTGCAATGCGTCAGGCCAGTTTCATCGGCATATTTTCCGAACGCACAAGGGTTACAAAGGGTGGGGGTAATGCTGTGCTTACCTACAGGGCACTCCCTGCAGTCTATCGACTCATTGGACGTCGTGTACCTGCCATGCTGACACGGTTTGCAATGTGGTTCGCCTTCCGTGTTCGTGTAGGTTCCCGGAGAACAAATTTGGCATTCGCCAACCCCGGCCCTGCCCCTTGCACATTTTGGCTCGTCGTACAACAGCATTAAGGGGGGTTGAAAATCAACGGATGTCGGATGTACACCCACTACCAATTGATGCGTCGATGCATGAACTGCCGATACATTGGCATGGTTAATATGCATGGTAGTAACAAACGTTCCTCTCCGCATGGATTCCTGTAACGCCACGTCGGTAAAATACGTCCCGTCGCCACCGGCGACATCGTAGTTTCGCAGGGTCAATCGTTGGATACTTCCTGATGGATAGATGTACCCATGGCCTTTGTTGGCATCTATGGTCATGGGTCCTTGCAATCCCCACGTACTGTCGTATTCTTTGATTCGCGAACATGTCGAGTAAGGAATCAAAGTAGCATCATCGGCATCGAATATAAACAGTCGGGAGTGGGCCATGGCGTACACGCGGTGTTTTTTCGCGTCGTAGGTCAGGGAATGAATGAAACCTTCGCTGAACATTACATTGGTAAACGTTGTATTGTGGTTACCAACGCTGTTTAAAATATTCTCCATTTGCACAATTACGAGATTGTTTTCCGAGAAGAGCCATATCGTATCGTCAACCAGCAGCGCATGGTGAAACTGAGAAATGAACGTTGTGATAGTTTGCTGTCCCTCGACACGATCGACGCGAAAATAAACATATAGATCAGTTGGATGCAACGTTGTCGCATTGTACACCATAACGGGGCTAAAATCCTGTTCATAGAATACCACCACCAATAAATCTTCGTAGAGCACCATGCGCACAGGGGTATGATGGTAGGGCGAAGAGGACATCGTCAGCGGATGGCTGACGGCATTGGTCAACACTTGAGACCCGATCAATGCCAAATCATCTGTACGCAAAGCGACCAAATAAGATTGCTTCGAGTGACAACGTAAGGGGTTTTGAAATAACAAGTGTACGTGATGTCGTCGCACCACCATCTGGACCACGTAGGGCGATAAGGATGACAATACCGACGCGTCCTTTCGCACGATGGAATCATAGAACGTGGCAGGGGAAAAGATGGCCCGTGCCGATACAAATGACCGATTATGAAAAAGCATTTCTACATGGTATGCGTACTCATGCAAGGAGGGTCTTGGAAGGCATATAGGAAAACTCCCGTGGTTGTGCAACGTCCACACGTCTCGATTGTAAACAGACGAATGCGAACATTGGTAATCTGTGGAACTTTTTCGAAATTCAAGAGTGGCATGCGCCGGCACGTACACGGAACGCCAATAGAAGTATATACCCCCTATATTTTGATTAAAGCGTCCGCACATATCTCCTTGTAAATATACGTACGCTTTCTCCCCGGTACAATCGCTGTTGGTAAAAAACTGCACCAAGGTGTCGTTCTGATGCGTCGTTTTAAGAGCGGTTGCGTTTAACTTTATCACCTCGTTCCGCATGTTATCCGCTGTATTACTGCATGCAAGCCATTGTGCAAGGTACAACTGGGATGGCGAAAGCGCTGCGTAAATATGTCCATCGTCGGTATCCATCGCACTTATGCCATAGTGGTAAGGCCAACTGCGATCTCGACGTATGGTTTCAGATGTTGGCGTTTGGAAAATAATCCTAGGTTCTTTCGCCACAGCGGCGCCAACCACACAAAACCGTATGAGCCATTTCCAAAGCATCATTTTTTTTTTGTGATATATTCAAGGATTATTTCCGCGAATCGTTAACGAATAAAGCAACAAAAAAAAAATATTCGCTTTCAGGGAGGAGTCTTTGAATGGCCGGAGGCACACCATCCGCATTGGCACCTGTCCAAGTAGTCCCCGACGGGCACCGGCGTGCGGCGGGCCGCTACGTTTTGCTTCCATGATCGAATCAAGTCTCGAATGTCCTGCAGGGTGCAACCTTCCGGGACCTCCCAATGCGTATTGGTCTCTTCGTCGTATACAGTGGTGCGAACGGACATCTTTTTTTGTCTTTTGAATATGAAATGAATATTAAGCAATCAACGCATCTTCCAATTAAATACTTGCGCATGCACCTATTTTTTTCTAATCCACCATACAAAAAAAAAACCAATCCAAAACTCATGTCGTACCAAATAGCAGGCGCCGAATGGTGCCCATGGAGCCAACGCCAAGCATCTGAACTAGGGTGCACTACCGTCGACGGAAAAACTACTTGCAAAGCCACGCAAGAAAACAAACAAGTCGAGTTTGTATGGTGCCAGGACAAAAACCGACAACCCATCAATACCGATCACGACATCTGCAAAAAAATCAACGAACAAACAGTCAACATCGGCGGGTACCCCGCCTGGTTCGAAGATGCAGAGGTTGCTGACAACATGGGCGGGTTCATGGACCCGTGCCAAGTTCCAGGCATGGACAAGGGAGTACTGAATTGCGACATGAAAGAGGCCGCGAATCAAACGTGCAAGCAGGCACAGGAAGATGCGAGGCAAGCCACCACAGAATTGCAGAAAGAACTGCAAGAGAGCAGCCAAGCATTGGAGGCCGAGATCAATCAAATGAAAGAAGCAAAACTTGGCCCGTTGCTGCAGAGGTTAAAAACCGAGACGGAACCGTTCCAATTAACGTGCACCACGGCACAGGAAGCCGCCAAACCAAAGTGGTAGTATAATTTGTATATAATTATTATTATTATTATTTTTTTTTAAATCACACCAAATGACACACACTTGCCTGCGCCGATACGACGAATACGGCACGTGGATGCGTGCAACGTGGTGCCTCGCCGGAGTAATCGGCATGCACGTTTCCGCGTACGCCCCAGTCGTGGCGCTCGGTGGGATTGCGATAGTAGACTGCGCAGTGTCGGCGACCATGTGGGCAACCGATTACCGCCACCTCGTGGAAATGCGACTGTACCAGGCCATCGAGGACAAACTCCGCGCGAACCGGCAAATCCTACTGCGCGCCGACGATATCATGTATACCGAACCGCCTACCGTGTTGGCAGGGGGAGGACCGCGTGAAGACATCTGCAAAACTATTCTCGACGAGGCACGAAAAAAATATTGAGCACTAGACAAAAACAAATATGTCGACCACCTGCCCCGTATGCATCACCGACGCAGGCCCAATATACTTTCAAAAACCGACAGATGAAACCTGCGAACAATTGTGTTCCAAAATCAACACTATGATGATCATGAAGCAAGACCACCACTTCTACGCGCCCCACCACGAGCCTATCCCGGTGGATTTCGCCCACGTGGAGCACGATGGCTTTCAGTGAGGCAATGCCGCAAGCATGTTCGAGTGTTCTTGGCCATTTGTTCCGTACACACCGATTTATCGTAAAAGTTGCAATGGTCGGTCGCATGGACGCATTTGTATCGGCACTCCCCGAGCCACTTGTATAGAATGTCCGACGAGAACATAGCACTATGTGTTTTTATGTCGGTTTACGACGATCACTGCAGTCCGAGTACCCGTTCGACCATTTGTGTGTGTGTGTTTTCTATGTTTGGGCGTGTTTTCTTTTTTTGTTTCGTATAGTTGCGTTCTAAATAAGGTAATTTTAACCTAAAAAAATTCTATTGGGTACTATATCATTTTGTAATTTGTCAACCCGCGGTTATTTTCTACGACAAAAAAATGTTGTTTCCTTTTTGGAATATAATTCGTCCTACCTCTTATGACGCGAAGCCAAAACCTACATCGAAACGCATTGACGTTTCAAGCAAGGACGCGCGGCCCCCCAAAAGGGACCTATAGGATTAAAACGTTTATCAATTAAATAATATTAAATTTATTTTATTTAATACAACCCACTACTTACCACATTAAAATAAGTAAATATTAATAAAATCATTAAAGCCCAAAGACTTTATTTTACGCTGTTCGTTTATGTTCGACTCATCAATCATATGTACTATGTAGTTACGGAAATACATTTGAAATACAAGAATACCAAATAGTGGTATCATAACTACATAGAATGGTACGCTATACAAATATGACAAATAATACGAAAGGACAATTATTAATATTATAGATCGAATCGTTGCATGAAAAGATTTCCTGTTATGATTAATTTTCTTTTTGTACTTTTTCATATTGTCATGTACAGTTTCGTCTTTATCGACATATCCAAGAGACCCTAAGGTATTATCTAAATAGATAAACAGAAGAACGGCAACTAATAATGAGATAAATATGTGTTTGTTGAAAATGGTAACTTTATGTGTGATTCCATGCAATGGGAATAATTGTAAAAAGAGGAACCATGCCATGCATATTAAGACAGACGAACTGATATCAATTAGACCAAGTTCCATTTTTTTTATTAATGTCAAGAAAAAAAAAACAGAAAAATTTGGAAGGTTGACGACCCAACCTGGCATATGAATACTCTTTTAACCGTAGGCTTTTACCTTTTTTCTTTTTTTTTTTTGTTTTTCCCTGCCGCAAAGGCAGCCAACGATCCCTGTTCTTGTTTGCGCTTGTTCAGGTGGATCCCCAATCCGCGCATGGCAGCCTTGGATATTTTTTTGCCCGGCACGCACGCCGATTGGAGCGCCGCGCTGTCGTACTTTTTCTTGACGTTGCGAAGCACCCCCGCGACCACCTCGACGCACCGCACCGCCTTCCGTCGCTGGCTGATCCGAATCAGGCGCCCTTGGATCTGCTCGCGGGTCGCCTGGTTGGAAAAATACACGCTGGTGACCCGGACGCCCAATTTCGTCACCGTGTACCCTTCGGACTGGCTCATGCGCACCACGACGACGTTGCACGCCGCCTCGACCGGATCCACGGTACCCGTGGCGCGATCGGAATTGTCGGTCAGGTGCAGCGTCATACGGGCCGTCGCCGTCCCGATGTCGTCAAAGTTGCTGCCAAACACGATGACCCGGGCCTCCGGAATCGACGACACGGCACGCGCCAACTCTTGCTGGTGGGCACGGTCCCGAGCGACCAAAAACACCCCCTCGTGCAACCATGTCTTCGTCCGGGCCACCATCTCGCCCGTCACCACGCGGTGGCACAGTTTGTAGGCGCTGTACAAGTCTCCCTTTTCGAGAAACGCGTTGTGGGCGAGCAAGACGTCCCCGCGCATCGGCACCTCCACGGTCTCTTCCGTCTCTACGATACCGAGGTCCGCCCGGTACGAATGCATCGAATTGAAGCCCACCACGATGTTCTTCAAGTTAACGTAAAAGTCGCACATCGGCTCCAGCCACGGGATCAAGTCTTTGGCGTACCCGACTTCCAAAATGGGGGTGCCCGTCAGACAAATAAGGTACTTGCTGTTCCGACACAATGTCTTGGCCATGCTGGACTTTTGGCTCGTTCGCATCATCTTGTGGACCTCGTCGCATACCACCACCGCATTCGAGACCTTTGCCACCAAGGCTTTCATCTTGTGCAGTCCCAAATGGCGCACCAGGGTGATCGTGCCAGGCTCGGGATGCAAATCCCTCAGGCTCTGTACCCGTACCAGCGGGGAAATGCGTCGAAACTCGTCCCACGACGGATCGTTCGCGCCCCCGCTCTCGTTTAGCGTGGGGAAGCAGACATTGACGCGAAAGCCTTGCTCCACCATCTCGCGGATCACGCCACCAAATGCCGTAAAAGGCGTGATCCAATAGATGCGGGAGACGCGAAGGGATTCCCGGATGAATTGCAACGCCATCAGGGTCTTACCCGTGCCCACCTTGCAATTTAAGAAAAAGTTAGATTTTCCTCGGTCGTGGGACGCCTTCAGTTGATCGACGATCCGCCGTTGAAACGGGACCAGCGTCCACGAGTCATGCAGCCCGTTCCATTGGTACGTTTCGGTGTCTTGCTCCTGGACAACGCCCTCCATCACGGAGCGAACCGATTGGAGCAGCATGGTGTGGGGAACCTTGAAACGAAACGGCTGCTTGCTCGGGACCAAGGCGTACGGTACCATTTCCGACAGCACCAGAAGCACTTGAAAGACCTGTCGATCCAACGGATGCACCGTCTCGGATCCCATTTTCGTGCCGCCGTCGCGCGCCAACTGGTTGAGCATGAAGAACGGGCGATGGTGACGCAGGTAGGGCAGCATGCGCCGGATCACGGGGACGGGGATGCTCCGGGCAAACGCCGCGATATCCGCAGGGGTGGCCATCCCGCCGTAGGGCGATCGTAGGCACTCGCGCTCGACCAATCCATGGGCGCCGTTCGGGGGCACCACGTACCGGCGGGTGTTTTCCGCAAAATGCTCGTTCCACGTCGAAAAGGCAGAAAACGGCACCCATGCCTCCGACCCATCCAATTGCAACTCGTAGGATCGGTCGGCAACCCGTCTTAGCCGTGCGTTGTACATTTCCGGGCGCGGCAAGTGGTCCTTGGGGATGGCGCATAGGCGAACGTTCCCCGCGGTCAGTGCGGCGGTGGCGCCGTCGATCACCTGCTTCTGAATGCTTGGGTTGAGCAATGCCGTTGCCGCCATTTGAGGGTCCATTCCACGGACCACCGGTTCCGGCGTGGCGACGACCACATGGTCCCCGCGCATTTCCTTCGGGTTGAGCGTCCACACCATGCTGTACTCCTTGCCGTCGAACCCTACCTTTCCGAACGCCTGCACGCCGACGGCGCCAGCGATCCACTCCTCGCTCATGGCAAACCGCTGCAGCAACCGACCGCCCTGCGATCGCGGAAGTAAATTGGGAGGATGGAGCAGTCGGGCATACAGGCGCTGGGCCCGGCGAACGACTTGCACGTGGGCATCGGCCTCGTGCCACGGCTTGCGGCGAGGGTTGACGCCGGTGCAAAATCGAAACATAAACTGGAGCACGTTCCAATATATGTTTTTGGGGTCCTGGGGAATAAATTTGTGGATGTTCTTGGGCGAAGGCATTAAAAACCCGATCGACGGATGGATGTGCTGGTCGTAAATGTGTTCCCACGGCATCGTGTCTGGCCGCCCATTGCCGTGCACCGTGAGTACCGTCCGCGACACCACGTCTTCGATCATGTTCATGTCCCCGGCAAAACTCCGGGTCAAGTAGCGAATGAAATACGCGGCCAGCGACCCATCGACTTTGGTAGGAAATCGCAAGAGTGGCTTGGGATGCGCCGTCGAGTACACGCTGGTTGCCGGTGCTTCGAGCAATGCGAGTGCCGTGCGCAACCATTTTTCCACCAATGCATTGCTGGGAAACCACGTCACCACCTTCATGGCAAGGTACGCGCCCGCCAACAACTCCACGAGCCCGGCGCACTCCTCGCGCGGATCCAGCACCCGGTAATCGCTGTCCTCCACCGAGATGACGGCAAGTCGTTTGGCCAGATTGGTGGGGCCCCGAACGGATATTTGAAGGTGGGGGAGAAATTGGCTCGGCCCGTGAAGGATGCGGAGGCAGCACAGTACCAGCAGCGACCGCGAGTCCACCCGTACGCCGTCGTACACCGTCGTCAATGGCTGCAG
>MDSZ01221335.1_pt1 | contig 10086 bp, 8 predicted proteins | sample 811201 | NCBI WGS metagenome assembly MDSZ01 (sample SAMN05326647, study PRJNA326480) | marine metagenome | isolation source: seawater | place: Indian Ocean: North | collected 2010 | reverse complement strand
TTGTCCATGAAGACGCCATCAAAACAATGGCTGAGATAGATATTGATATTTCCAATCAAAAATCAAAAAGCATTGAAGATTTAGAAGATAAATTTATAGAAAATTTAGATTATATAATTACACTTTGCGCAGAAGAGATTTGTCCTGCCATGCTTAATGACGCAAAAAAAATAAATTGGCCCAATCCTGATCCGGTAATTGCAGAGATTTCAAGCTTTCAACAGGAAGCAATTTTTAGAAAGACAAGGAAAAATATTTTTACGCTGCTTAAAAAATTTTTTACAAACTTAGATTTATGAATAAAAAATTTACTTTCATAGATTTATTTGCAGGCATAGGTGGAATTAGAATTCCTTTTGATGAGCTGGGAGGAGAGTGTGTCTTTAGCTCTGAATTTGATAAGTTTGCACAACAAACATACATGGCAAATTTTGGTGAGATTCCATTTGGAGATATTACTGAAATTAATGAAGGAGACATACCAAAACATGATCTTTTGCTAGCAGGCTTTCCTTGTCAAGCTTTCTCAAACGCAGGTTTAAAAAAAGGCTTTAATGACACCAGAGGTACTCTTTTTTTTGATATTGCTAGAATTCTCGAGCATCACAAACCTAAAGCATTTCTTCTTGAAAATGTTAAAGGACTAAAAAGTCATGAAAATGGAAACACTTTTGAAACTATAGTTAAAGTGTTATGTCAGATAGGATATCAAACGCTTGAGACAAGAGTTCTAAATGCTAAAGATTTTGGACTTCCCCAGAATAGAGAAAGAATATTTATTGTCGGATTTTGGGAAAATAGAAATTTTACATTTCCTGAATTACCAAAAATTCCAACTAAATTAGGATCTATTCTTCAAAAAAGAGTTAGAGATAAATATACTATCTCTGATAAATTATGGGATAGTCATCAGAGAAGAAAAAAAGAAAATCAATCAAAAGGCACTGGTTTTGGTTATTCATTGTTTAATAGAGAAAGCCCATTCACTAGAACATTATCTTCAAGATACTATAAAGATGGATCTGAAATATTAATTGAGCAAAAAAATAAAAATCCAAGGATGTTAACTCCTTTAGAGGCTAAAAGACTTCAGGGATTTCCTGATGATTTCGTAATACCTGTTAGTGATAATCAGTCTTATAGACAATTCGGTAACGCAGTACCAGTTCCTGTTGTAAGAGCTATTGCGAAAAACATACTAAAAGTTCTATAAAAATTTAAATCTTTATTCACCAATGATAAATCCTTTGTTTTTTGCTTCTTCGAGAAGCTTATGAGCTATAGGGTAGTCATCAATTTTTTTTGTATTAGCAATGCCACCACTTTTTCTTGTGAATTTAAGTAGAGTTCTCAATTCCCAGCTGTCTTTTGCGTAATCATTTTTTAGAAAATCATATATTTCCTTCCAAGATTCAGCATCAACATTTTCAACAATCTCAACATATGCCAAGTCTCCAGAAACTTTATTTGTTAGTTTGTCCTCTCTAACTCTAGATTTAGCATCTTCGATACCGATAGTGTCATCTTTAGATAAATCATTTAGAGAAAAATTTAATCTTCTAAATTCATTCCATGCATCAAGTTTTTTTGAAAATTCTGAGACATTTGCTGTACCTTTTCTAAATTTTTCGTCGAGTAACGTATCTCGTACCTCTTTAGCTAAATTAATGATTTGTTTTTTTAGAGAATCTGATATTTTTTGTGCATCATAAATCCTTTTCAAATTTATTTCTAAACCTTGTTCATTTAAATTATGCCTTAAAATAGAAAGGGTATATGTAACAGTTTCTGCTTTGTAACCACTAGATAATTTATACCATTCAGATTCATATTGAATGGCTCTGTCACTTGACTTAAAAAGTATTGCCTTAGCAATTAAATCTTTATAAAAAACAATCTCAAAATTGTTTGGATCATTTTCCCACTCTTGTAAGAGTTTAACACCTAAAAGTTCCAAGTTTTTTTGAGCACCTTTCTTTACTTCGTATGGTCGCATTCTCCATGTATTTTCAAATTTAGCCATATCTGTTTTTGAAAATTTTTGGTTTTTTGGATTTTCGAGTAAAAATTTTCTTTTAGCTCCAGCAGATTTAAGAGCTCTCAATTTTGTATCATATTGCCCTCTGGCTCGTTCATAAAACCATTTTGATTGAACACCTTTTTCTCCTGGTGGAACAAAAGTATCTCTGGATAGTTTTTCTAGTTTTCTATGAAGCGGATGATTAGAAACGAGATCTGCAGTTTGAATTGTATTTTGAGTGTTTGCATATCTAGCAACATTTTCTTTTATCTCTTCTGCTTTTTCTAGGTCATCTATTACAGTAAGTTTCATTTGAACAAAAACTTTTGATAAATCAACTTTAGAAAAATCAATTCCCTTTTGAGTAGTTTTTTCAAGAGGGGTGAAGTAAATTGCAGAAGTTGTCTGACCTCCATTAACTATTTGCATATTATCAAGATTTGTAATGAGAAGTGCTCCAGATTTTTTTTCTGTTTTGAAGCCAGTTGCCGTTACAGTTAGACCGTTATTATATGCAAAGAAGTTTTCAGGATTTTTAAAGAGTGTTTCCCTCATTCCAGAGTTTACTTTTCCTCTAAATTGCAAGAATGTTCTGACATTACTTTCAAGCAATCTTTGACCATATTGATCATATAAGACTCTCAAAGTTTCAGCAGGCATTACGCATAGAAAAGATTTAACATTCTTTTCATCTAAATCTGCAGGAAGCGCTTTCAGCCCACCACATATTTCTTTGAAATCTATACTAAATGATTCACCTTCAGAATCTGATGATCTTAAATTACATATTCGTTGTAAATCCCATATCTCGAAGAAAGACTCCTTTTTATTTATGTCATTTATTTTTAATTTATTTAACTTAACCCTTTCGCTCATTAGATGATCAGTGACAATAACTACTCTAAATTTTAGTGTTTCTTCTAGATACGGAGAAATTGCTTCTATAATTTCTCTTGCAGTGTCGGTTGCTGCCAACGAATCAAGAAAAGTTTGATTATGCATGCTCTCAATGAACTTTGACGCTTGTTTTCCTAGTTTCTCAATTTGACTCTGATTAATTGTTACCAATTCATCAATATTAGAAAATTTGATTACAAAGATTGATAAAATTTTTTCAAGTGGGTTCCAATTATAGCCGTCTAATTTTATTCCACGTCTATCATGTCTGTACTGTTTAATTTCAATATCTTCATAAATGCCAGCATCTGAAAGAAGTTCAGTTATTATGTTTATAAAATTTTCTTCAGTGAAGGCGCTATATTCTTCAGAGAGACTAGCAAGCTCTAAATCATCTAATAAATCTTTTTTACATTCAATTAGATCTTTTTTTGAGCTTATATCCGGCATAAATTACTCCAAAAGCTCAGCAATAGTTTTTTTTACTTCAAAATCATTCAAGCTGTTAGGATTTATGGAATATTTCACAGCAGTAATTGCCTGATCCAGCTTTTCTTTAATAATCTTTGGAAAATTGTCATTTACGTCGTAGATATAGTATCTAAGACAATCACATTTTTCATCAAGTTGAGCCTCACTTGCTTTGTTATAAAGATTTTTTGTCTTATCAATTAATTCAGATTCTTGATCTTTATCACAAAGAGATTTTACTTTTTCATACATGCTTTTAAGAGAAAAGCCATCAGTACTCTCGGTTTTATTAATTTGCATTCTTAATAAATAAAGTTTTTTTGTTATTTTTTGGAGTTGTTCATAGGAACTTATTTTTATTAGATTTGAGTCCCCAGATAAGGTTGTTTTGGTTTCTATTGCTAAATCATTTAAAGTAAAATCTTGTTTTTTGCCTTGCGGACCAATCCAGAACCTTAATGCATCTCCAAGACCAAGAATAGGACTTAATAATTCTGAAAGAACGTATAGTTCACCCCAAAAACCAAGATATTCCTCATGAGTTAAACCAACTCTAGTAGGTTTTAGGAAATTACCCCATTCTTGGATTTCATTTAATGATTCAAGAATTAATTGTTGCCCCTCATACTCTGCGTTCTTAAAAGCAACTTTTTTTGCTATTAATGAGAATTTATCTCTTAATGTTATATCAGTAAGGGCACATACCAATCTTGTTTCATTATCAAAATGATCTACTGACATTGAAAGGTTTCTCAGTTTTGGTAGCTTTTTAATATTGAATATACCTTCAGTTTTAACAAAGAAAACAAGCTCTTCTTCAGCATTGATTGATACCCAAAAATCCCAACTGTTTTTATATAATCTACTTCCATTAGGATAATTAGGCTCAGACATATTTTTCCATGGGTCATCTAAAAAAAATTCGCTGAATTTTTCACTCATATCAGTCCTCCTCATCAAAAAACATTTCCATTTGTTGATATACAGCATTTGTAGCATATGCTATTTTTGATTCCTCGTTAAGTTCTCTGAGTTTTTGAGGACTTAATTCTCTGTGAGCCTCTAGGATTGGGAAGGAAATAGAGAATCCTATGCATGGAAAATCAAAGGGAACGTGATAACTAGACTCAGTTGAGTAAGAAATGGAAAATAAATAAATTATTAATGCAGGAAAATCTCTTGTAATTTCACCTTTTTCTTTATCAAAAACTTTTCCAGATATATAAGCTCTTGGTGCTTTTTCTTTAGCATCTATTAATTCCTGATAACTTTCTTCGGTTAAAAAAAGACCTTCATCTAAACCAGGTTTTCCAAGTTCTGATTTTGCCCCAAATATTTCTTTTCCATTTGTTTTAATAGCTCTCATGGGAGTATTTATTCTTTCACCAAAAAATTCATATTCTTGTATCGCTTTTGAAGCCTCTTCAGCAAATTCAGCTTTATTCATCCAGTTAGGTTTTCTGGTTGACTCTTGATTATAAAGTGCAACTTTAAAATCTTTTAAACCAAAATCTTTTAGTGATTTTATATGATTTATTAGAGCCTTATCTCCAAATCTATCTTCAGGTAAATCAAGCTCATTGATCAGATCAATTACCGCATTATGAGGTACGTTATCAATTATTCGACTTTTACGTACATATTTTTTATCTTTGCTTTTAGCTACTTTTAAAAGAAAGGTTTCAGCAATTTTAATATTCTTTTGATTAACTTCTGCATCGTTTTTAAATCTAAATCTCCTTACTCTCTGACCATGAAATCCTATCTTAATAATGTCAGAACGAGCATTTTCCATTCTGTTCCTTGCAGTAACAAGAAGGGCACCTGGATGCTCTTTTACTTTTAATCCAAAATCAGCAGGAGTTCTTCCGAGCTCTCTCATTCTTTCTAGTTCCAAATATAAGTCATTTATTGCTTCAGAGATAAAACTGTAATGATCGTACGATTCAACAGGCATATAAACCTTACAAACATCTTTCCATCCATCACGATAGCCAAACCATCTGCACATTTGCATCAATGTGTCATATGCTTTGGAGTTCCTAGCAAAATATGTGATGCTCAAACCTTCCAAAGTAAGTCCTCTTGATAGCTTGTGACCTCCAATGACTATTGCAGAGAGACCATTTTCTTTATAGAGTGAGTAATCAAGATTATTTCCAGTTTCTGCATTTACGCCAAATACTTTAATTTTACTAACAACCCTCTCAAAGTGTTCTCTGATATCATCAAATATTTCTGGAACATCAAAACGTTTTTCAAAAACATTCTTTAAATCTTGCATTATCTTTGAATCCATATAGTTGCTTAGATTTGAGAATGTCCTTATAGCTTTTTCAATTTCTTTTTTGTATTCCTCAATTTGCCAAGTAATTTGTTGCTGCAGTGCATTTAGGTGAGTGATATTAACCATCATAGTTTTATGTTTTTTGCTATGTCCTCTATCATTTCTGATGGCATTAGATAATATGAAAGCTAATATAGCTTCTTTAAGGCTCTCACTAATCTCTCCAACAGGAGTAGTCTTTTTATGACCACTATAAGGAAGCATGGACTCATTATCATTTATTATTACAACTGGATCTGCTTTTCCGTAGTGATCGCTTTCAAAATAAAAATTTTGTCCGGCATAATTTTCTGGAGTTGGGACTCTTACCATAAAGTCAGACGGAAAAAGATTATCGCCTTCCCATCTATCCTCAACAAATGGATCCATAAAAATATTAGCAAAAGGAGTAGCACTATATCCCACATAGGTAGACCTCTCGAAAAGATTTAGCATTTTTCTTATTATTTCAGGTGTTTTGGATATGTCATCTCTGCTTGCTTTTGAATTAGGAGTAGCATAATCCGCCTCATCATCAATAAACATTAATTGTGACTTTAAGCGCTTGTTATTTTCAGGATCTAAACTATGATTTTCTTTTATCCATTTATATAAATTTTCAAGTATTTTGGTATTTTTTTTAATTACAAAAATTGTAGGAGTATCGCTTCTTAGAGTTATTCCAGTAGCGCTTGCGATCTTTGCGTGGAAATCGGATTCAGTAGAAGTTAGATAATTTACGTCAGCCTCATGTCTAAAAACACCAACTCCAACGTCTATATCATGACTAAAAGTATCCCTAAGGTGTTTTGATGCTTTACCTATAAAACCCTCATCTATTCTTTCTTGAGTTTGTTTTCTAAGGTCATTCATATGACCACCAATAAGAATAAATGTTTTATAACCAACATCAGCAGCTTTATTAATTAATCCAATGTAATTTAAAGTTTTTCCAGATTGAACGTTGCCCATGACCATTCCTTTCCTATGCCAATTTCCTTCTTTTCTTGGATCACCAGAATAATCTAATACACCATCGATAATTTTTTCATTTGCATTTATTACTGATTGGGGAATATTGCTTGATGATTCTTCAAGGAATTGTTGGTATGCATTCCAGTAGTTATAGTTGAAATCAGTTTTATGTTCATCAAACCATAACTGAACATCGGGATTCCCCAAAAAAGTTCCTTCATGTTGAAGCTTGGTTATAAAAAAACTTGATAAGTCCCATAAAAGATCATTTTTATCTTTATCTGTAAGCTCAACACCGTCATTCATATCTTTCAAAATTGGAGCTAATGTTTCAATTGCTTCAGAATAAATTTCTTCTGATACAGCTTCATTATTTTTTGGTATAGCTTTTATAAAATTTCTAGCTAAAAGAAATATTTCAGGCTTCATGCTTTAACTCCAAAGTTTTTTGAGCTTTTCCTCAATATCTTTTGGAAGCTCAATTAAGGCATCTTCTTGATTTACAGATTTAGGACTTTTTCCAATTCTTGAGAAGATATGGTTTACAGGTAAGTATTTTGATAAATTTCTAAGAAATTCTTTTAATTTTGTTCTGTTTGCTTGCGTCATTTTTTTAGCAATTTCAACAAGTTCTTTATTTTTAAGGTGAACTTCATACCTAGTTGTATTATCTTGTTTATTTTCATTTATAAACCAATATTCATTTACTTCTTCTTTTTTTCCTCTATGTAAATGTTCTCCTTTCGATTTTTTAATTGGCTGTTGACATATTTGTTTTAGCTTTCTCTGGACCATGATTGGAAGTTGTAGAGACGATTTTTTAACGTCTGTAGACCACTCATCATCTAATGATGCTGGAATATTTACCTCAACTCTTGCTAAATTACCTAAAATATTTCGACTTGAAAGACCCATCCAACCTCCAGCAATTATTAACCTATTGGCCCTATATATGTATAGGCCTTGATTCTTATATATTGCATCTATGCCACCGAGTTTATCTATTTGCTGTTGGGATAGGTACTGAGGATGCGGTAAGACATGTGTTTTGATTTCTACATTACCTTTTTTACCTCTGATGTTTTCGGTGCCCAAGTCCATTGAACCCTTTCCTTTGATAAATGGATTAATTGGATTCAGTTTTCTTTGATTTACATAAAAATTTAGATTATTAGTAGATTGCATGAACTTGTGAAAGTGTAACGAAATATATCTAGACATACTATCTATTGTATTTGCAATAATATTTTCAAGACTTGTGTGAGGTGTTTCTATGAAACTAGATATTTTATGCCAAATGATTACTGTTCCTTTATTAGAAAAAATTTCTTTATCAAATCCTTCAATAGAGTTGATTTCCTTTTCATTTAAACTCATTAAAACTTCCCATGAATCAGACGATTCAATTTCATCAATGTCCCAATAAGCCCCACATATTTTCGATCCTTTTTTCTTTGAAATTACAATAAGTTTCCTAGCTTGAGAAAAACTTGCGGTTTTCATTCCAGAGCCAAATCTACCAAGATCTTTTGAATCCCTTTCAAGAGAGGGATCTTTTGCAGCAAGTTTCATATTCTCATATAGTTCCTTTTCTGACATTCCAAAACCATCATCGTAGATGGAAAAAGTAGGGTTTTTAGAACTAACTGAGGAGAATATTTTGATATTCTTTGCATCTGCACTTATGGAGTTATCAATAATATCAGCCACAGCCATATTGAAATCATATCCAACCCGCATTAGCGTTTTAATAAGTGACTTTGGTGAAGGAGTCCCGTCTACTGGTTTAGGCATCTTGTATAATTAAATCTGGATCAATCCCAAAGAAATCGCATGTTTTAGAGAATGCAAAATTTTCTCTAATATCAAAATCATCACTTGCTGCAGATTTATAGCAGGACTTAAGAAAAGTTTCTGGGTCTGACAGATCCTTCAAAGACATCAAATAATCCTCAATTGAAAAAGTTTCTTCAAAAAATTCATCCACGTAAGAATCAAAATCATTTCTGGTGATTTTATAATTATTTGATAATTCTTCGTAAGCTTTTTCAATCTCAACTTCAGATAGATAACCATCAGCTGCAGATATATGAATTAGAAGTTTAGTAATATTTTTTTCCATGTCTTAAATATAATAATATTTAATAAAATCATGTCAAAAAATTGCCTTATCCAGATTCTTCAATAAATAAGAAATATTTTATTATACAAAAAAATTTGATAGCTCTAATTGAATTTCATTATGAATACTCTTGCATTTAGTATCATTTAAAAACTGATCTTTGAGATAATTTTCAAAAGTACTGTATCTCGGTTGATCTTCATAGCCGCTAATGGTTACTTCAGGAAGTTCTAGTTGAATTTCTTTCTTATTAATTTTGTTCATAAGTTCTCCTTTAAAAAATACTCATTACATTTTGCATATCTGTACGACAAATAAGGTCGCAATCAAATACGACCTTAAATGTCGTTTATGCATTTAAAATTGTGAGGTATGGATATAGATCAGCTTATAGAAGCAAAAAATAAATTTAAACTTGCCCATAAAACTTTTTATTGGATGGGTCCAAAGCATCGCTTTAAGGAGCTCAAGTATCTTCTTGGATCAATTGGCTCTATAAATAATATCAGTGAAAAACCCAATAAAAGAGTTCATTACTTTGTTTGGCCAGAGCTTTCAAATAAAACATACAATTCAGATGAGTCCTACTGGGGACATGAAAGTAATATGTTCACTTATACAAAATATTGTGAAAGTGAACAAAATGAAGTTATTTCTGGATTTCCAAGAACATACTCAAGAAAAAATCAAAGTCTTGGTATAGATTTCACACACCATCTTTCTTTAGCTCACCTTAGGTATGAAATAGATAGAATTAAATCATCTATCATTACAATTTTTTATTCACAATACATTGCTTTTCTTGATGAAAAAACAGCATTTGAAATTTCAAAAAAAATACCATTTTTAGTAAATCATTTTCCGGTAATGCTCAGAAAAAAATGTTTAACAAAATACAATCCTTTATTTTTGTATTTAGATAAGACATTAACTAATCAGAATCTTAAAAGAGATGTAATTTATGAAAATGGTAGTTATTTTAGTTTTTTAGATCCGGACGAAAAAAGAATTTTAGAGCTAATTGAGGCAGCAATTTTTTCCAAGAAGTGTAACTTACCAAATTTAGTAAAAAACCTTAAGAAAATACAAATACTAAATCTAGATTTTTCTTTAATGCATGATGAAAAAATTTTAGATTTGATATGGTTAAGGTATAAAAGCTTACTAAACGAAAAAGATCCATTAATTCTTGCAGCACATAAAAAAAAGATTTTAGATTTAGTGCCTTAACTCATATCCCAATTTTTTAACCAAAAATCATATTTTTTTTTCTCA
>MDSZ01167679.1_pt1 | contig 10086 bp, 4 predicted proteins | sample 811201 | NCBI WGS metagenome assembly MDSZ01 (sample SAMN05326647, study PRJNA326480) | marine metagenome | isolation source: seawater | place: Indian Ocean: North | collected 2010 | reverse complement strand
TCAGAAGATATCAAAACCATATTCATACTCTTTACCAAATTGCAAGACCTACGCACATTGCTTGAGGAAGAACAGGCAGAACTAGATCGTAGAGAGAAAGCGAGAACGAAATTAGTAAAGGAAATTAATGAAAGACAAGACCTTCTGAATAAAAGAAGAAAAAGACTTGAAATAATCAAAGCCAAAAATGAGCTTGCGGATAAGAGCATCGTGGATGAACTAAAGAAAATCAGAAAGAAAGCCAAAACCATTAGAAATCAAAAGGCTGAACTAGAGGGTCAAGAAAAGACAACCGCCGAACAAGAACAGAAAATCAAAGACAATGAAGCCAAAATCAAGAGTTTGAAGGCCAAGAAGGAAGAACTCGAACAAGAAAAGAAGGCACTCAATAAGGAAACAAGCCGCGTCAGCCGAATCGCCAGCAAGATCTTACAATTCACCAGCGAGAAAGATTTGAAATCAAAATCCTCAAAAGAAATACAAGAATCGTTAGAAGAGCAAGATAAATTGTTGGAAGACGCCAGCCAAGCCGTTGAAGAATTCAAAGCAGATGCAAACGATGACGACGACAATGATGAGGCTTGGGATTTACTAAGAGCAGATGTAAAACCCAGGATAATGGCTCCTAAACTATTACTTGAGGATAACTTCGATCAAGAAACGATAGAATGGCTACGAAGCAAAAAGGAAAGGAGTTCAACACCCGAAGATACAGGTAACTGGAAATATTTACTGTTAGAACTTGAAGGCGACCGTATCGTTGGTCTAGGTCACAATGAAAGAGAGGCCGAGCTTGCTCTCTCTGGTGTTGGCGAATTAGCTGAATCATTTTCCACATTTACGCCAGGAATATCCGGGGATTTAGTGTTCTACAAAGATGAAGGGGGCCTCAAATACAAATTCGATGACACTTTCGTAAACAAACTTCAGGAATTTCCAGACGCAGACGAGTTCATCTTTGCATACCAGGGAGAAGTGAAAAGCGTAGCTATGCCGGAAACCCTAGATGAAGGTGATTGGTTCAAAAAACAAGCAAGGCATGATGACGCATTGGGATTCTACAAAGAGTGGAAAAATTTGGTGCAATTAAATGCAAGTAGGCGAGATGACGAAAGCGAACGAGGAACAGTAAAGAAAAATCCGCAAGGCGAGTTCGACCATTTGCACCCAGATTTCCAAAAAGGCCTAATCAAAGAGTCGGCTCAAAGGTGGGCAGATGAATTGAACGCCAAGCGGAAAAAGGGAGAGCCAAAATGGTTCATTACGGAAGATGGTGGTGTATGGTTCGTAACCACCAACAAACCAAAGAAAAATCCTCCTTATGATACTCAGAAACAAAGGCCAAAGCCAAAATCTCCAATTGAGAAGTTCAAAATTTGGGCGGAAATACATCTTGACGGCAAAATGGATAAAGCCCTTCGCGGAAAGGGGGATGGGATTAACAATGACTCTATCCGGTTCCCAAAGGGTTCCGAAGGTTACAAGGTGTTCATGAATGATTTGCCACAGATCATTCACGGTGGAACTGCATACGGACCTTTCATGGAATACTACGACAAAGAGGGAAAAATAGAGGCGCTTCTTAAGAAACTCTATAACCGCCCGATTAGCATTTGGAGAGATACAGGCTACATGGGTAGCGAAGATACGGTAGTCTTATCTCCAAAGACGCCTAACCCCTTATCCAATCCAGTGATAAAGGCCACTTCACTTCAAAAAGCCAAAGATTTGAAGGAAAAAACCCTGCAAGACCATCAAATAGAGATGTTCATTATGAAAAAGGGCAAATCATATTTGTTGGTAGATAAGAGGAACATAAACAAAGCACTCCAGAAAGGATATACAATGGCTGAAAAGACCACGACAGGAATTAGGAGTGGAGAGGATTATGACCCAGAGTGGAAGCACGCTTTAGCACGAGGCGAAACCGGATTAAGCAGAACACTAGCGAAAGCCCAAGCGGAAACTAGGGCTAAGAAACTCAACAAAACCGTATATTGTGAAAAGCGAACAGACGGGAAATGGTATGTCGTGGAAGCAAAACCAAAGGGTGAGCATTTCGTTATTCAGCCAAACCCCGCCGAAAAGAAATATCATTGTGCATTGTGTAAGAGAAACGGCAAGCGTAGAGTATTGCGAAAGGCGAACAAAGCAGGAACCAAGCTACATTGCATCCATTGTGGAGGCAAATACGAACTACACGATAAGAGGTGATTGACTTGGGAAGCAAATGGAACATGTCGATCACTGAAAAAGACGACGAGCTAGTTGTAAAATTCAATGGGTCGTCCTCTAAGGCTGGCGACTTATTGGCGCTTGAAACGGCCCTGCGAAACATCAAAGCATGGAGTCAAGACATCGACTTCAAAGACGGGAAAACCCCTCAAAAGATAACTAAGACATGGTTTGTTCCATTAAAATCCGTCAAGCCGAAATTGAACCCTACAAAAAGCAAAGGCGGTAAATCAGTTGGAAACGAGGTCAATGATGACGCATTGAAGTTCTATGAAATGTTCAACAAAACCGAACCATCTGAGATAAACCACGAAGAAGTATGGGTTCCAAGAGAGGGAGATGCATTAGTGGCTATCGGAGAAGGCCCATGCCCCTTCATTGGGTATATGTCGAGCAAAATAAGCGAAGACGGTAAAATGGACACATTCATTCATCACTTCGGAGAAGAAGGAGATGAGCAACCCCGATTGTATGTTACAATGCCTCCCCCTGGCTACAAGCGAATGATGATCATATACGGGGGCGATTGGGGCATAGAAGACAGAGATGGAACATGGTGGTTAGTAAGATGAGTAAAGATTTCAGCGTCGGAGAAGAATTAGTCGAGATAACGAGCAATATCAAGGGAGAGATGGAAACAGCTCTTTACGGCCCAATGGGAATAATATCTAATCCAATCAGATTTGGATTTTATGCTCTCATTTTAGGAACCGCGAACATTTTGATAATTCAGGCGATTTCAGGTGGAATAAATAGGGCCATGAACAAAGACTGAGGGGAATTTCGTGTGGCTAGTAAGAGATCAGTAGGATTTGGTTCTGGTGCGAAAATAGATGGAATTGATACATCTATATCCATAAGAAACTATTTCCAGACTCGTGAAAAGAGAACGACCCCCATGAGGGAAGTTTATCGTTCCGAAAACAAAAAGCAAACCACCTCATTCCTTGCCTTCATTGAGGAATACCAGCAATTGATAGAAGCGGCAAAACCCACAAACGAAAGAGCGTTCAGAATTGCAACAGAAACAATATTATCCGACTTTTCAGAAGAAAACCCCCCTCAATGGGCTCCAAAATGGAAAGGCTCAACACTTCACAAATGGATTAGGGGCGAATTGAATGATGAGGGATTTACTCAAGCATCTTTTCCTCTAAGGCTCGACTCAACTGAGGGTAGTGGAACGGTTTTAGAAATTGCTGAACTCTTTGGGGTAAAGGAAGGAGATGAAACACCTGCAATGCCCGTTGTTGAAACTAAATTGAGCAACACAACTGGGATTCCTCAAAATCAGCAAAAGCGATTAGAGAGGAGGATTAAGGATTTCAAAAAGATAGCGCCAATACCAAAACCAGAAAATCGTGATAATAAAGCCCCAGCATCTTCGCCTCTGATCAACATGTATGTATCGAGATATTTGGCCTCTTTAATTGACCGAAGCATGGAGAGGTCTCCCTGGCCTGTAATCGAAGCAAACTCCATGTCCGTAGAAAAATTTGATGCAGACTATGGGAATTATCGAAACACTTTGGAAATCTTATCAACATCAGCAGGTCAAGACGGTGATGCAGAAATAGACCGAATTTTCGGCTTTATGTCCATGAATTCATCAGTCTATGAAGGCGTGGCTACAACGGGGATGGTGCAATCAATGTATTCCTCGATGAGCAAGGCTTCGAAAGAGGCCTTTGAACAGGAAATGATTGCAGTAATAGAAAACTATCCAATCAATAAACGAGTAGATCTGATAACATCTGGTGCAGATTTCCCGAATTCAGTGATTATCATGCAACCTATCGTTGCAGAAGCGGGTATCGGATTGATGGAACTAAGCCCAGAAGGGGGGAATAAATACGCCCAAGTATTCCCAAACAAATACAATGGAGAGGTGTCAGAAGCAAACAGCGACGAATACCCGCAGATAAAAGTGCCAGTCGGCTCAACACTTCAAGCGGCCCCAATCGCATTAGCCCAATTCTTAGAGGGTGATGAGCTAGATGATTTCACTGAAATAATCACAGAGTCATTTGACTTGTATGATGAACCCATATCTCCTTTACTAGCGGCTATCACAACTAATTTCGTATTGGAAGGCATTGAAGGAAATGATGTTGTGATCTCATTGATTCTTGATTTCGACGAGGTTAGTTTTGATGAAGAAACCGAAGAAGGTGAAGACACCGAGGAAGATGAAGGAATAGAATCAGTTACATTTCGATTACCCAACGCTAAAACATTCTTCCGAAGAGGCCATGCAAGCTATGACACGAAGAAATTGAAAGACCTTGTAAACTCCATAATCCCGGAGGGTGCAACATGGGAGGAAGAAGTGCCGTATGATACGAGTTTCAAAACCAAAGGCGACGGGCTCGGCCTGTATTTGGTAGAAGAATTCCCCGACGACGCAATAGACTCTGATGCTATACCTTACTTTTCAGTAGTCGGAGAAATAATTACTCAAACCTTGATAGAAGCAATGATACCGATTTCCAGAAAAGAGAATAGAGGTGGGATTTACTCTCTAACAGCCGGATTAATCGGCACAACAAGCGAACCAGGACTCGCCACATACCACGCTCATTTGCACTACTTGAAAATGCTAGAGCAAGCAGCCTCAACAATTTCAAGCAACATTTCAAACAAAGGACAGGTGCTAGAATCTCGAACGCTTACTATGGAGTCATACACAAAAGACCCCTCAAAGCTAATGATATACTGGCTTTTGATGGAAAAACAATACATTGACATTGGAGAACTCGATTCAGAGGGCTTCCCGATGTTCTTTACAGTTCCTCAAGACAAAAGCGGAATAGAGAGGTCAGAAGCGAAAATGATGAACATAATTAGTATTCTCTTCCTCACCTACTATCGGGTTGCATTCCACCAAATCTCATTAATGAACAGGAGTCGAAATAGCCTAACGAAATTATGGGAGAAACTAATCAACAATGCAAACAACGATGCTCCTGAACCTCAAAGGTTTGCTGCTATGATAAGACTATTGAATGAGCGTGGTGCGTTGGAAATACCACCGTGGATGCCTATTCTCCCCGAAGAACTGATGGGAGAAGAGAGAAGTAAAGTGGGAGTTGGAGATTACATCAAGTGGGCGTTTGGAAACGATCCAGTAAACCCTGAGAATTTCGCAGAGGTATCCGCAGCCTACCACGCCTCCAAAGCGATATCGTATTACAAACCGGGTGAGTATAATGAAATGGTCGATAATTTCATACAAGCGGTTGAGAAAGACAACGGATATGCTTACCTTATCGCTGTATTGATGGCTCAAAAGGACGACATATCTGACAGAAATCCGTATCGAAAAGAACCTCTTGCGGTATCTGTTGAAGAATTGATGGTCTTACCAATAGCAGAAATATCCGAAAAAATAAGTCAAATGGTAGGTGTTCCTTGATGGGAATACCAGAAGAAGCAAAATGGCTCCTCGAAAGGAGGATGAATTCTGGGAATGAGCAAACCGAAGAGGGATTCGTTCGATTTGCAAGAGCCATGATAGATAGAAATGGTCGAAATGGCCTATTCTTAACTCATGGGCCACTTTATTTCCTTGCGAGGGAGATGGGTGGCAAAGGGCAAGCCGTATTGATGCCTGGACAGAGGTATCAAGGAGACTGGAAACAGGGGCTATCAAAAACCAGCGTAGAGGGTGAGGTTAGGCCTGTGATCGTTCCAAATGAAGATTATCCAGAAATACCACGAGGAGAATTAGCGGATTTCTTTGGGGAACAGGCACGAAGACTATGGCGAAATGAGAGAGGGAAGATGCTATCCGGCCCAGATATATCGAACCTCAACTTCGATTTACCAATGACTCACCCAAACTCAATCGAACAGGAAGGAGTTATTGATACTGTAAAGGAAACTGAGCAAATGGCGCACAGGGCTATGCACAGGCTTGCCTATCTTGATGCCTTAGATAAGATTCTAGGGGGAGTAAGTGACTTCGTGGGATTTACCCCCAAAAACGGTAGAAGGCTCAACAGAGGTCAAAAAGTAGGCCTTATGCTAAACACGACACAAGTTCTGATGGTGGCTCTTGATTGCAGACCATTCGTAAATGAGCAATGTGTTGCTATGGCTCAAGAAGTTGAGGCAGAAATGCAAGTTAGAGGATATTCGACTTTACTTTGCACAGCGTCTAAATCCCGAATGCTGCTTTATTTGTCAATACAGGAGGGAACATTCTCAGTAGCTCAAGCCTATGGTGATCTAAGCAACTCTGGATTCGACAAAGTAGGTTCTCCGTATCAGTCTAAAGGCCCGATTTCATACCAAACGCTACGGCACACAGATTCAAACTCTCAAGGTAGGATAGAAATACCGATAGAATCATTTGATGGCAGTAGCACATTTCCTCAGATATTGGTTCCAGGTTCTCTCTACTATCTCCCTCCGCCCCCTAAGCGACCGACAACAAAGGCATTTGAAGGGAGCAATCTCATAACGCATGAAACCGCATCTGGAATGGCAATCGTTCCGATTTTTGAAGACGACGACCTTTTCGAGTATGTATCTCATCCAGCAGTAGCTCACTACAACTTCGGCAAAAACTTCCGCCGCATCTTGAATTTCTTGGAATCAAGCAAACTATTCGTGAGGCCTCCGAGCGACCAAGCCATGACAGTTATTGACAAGGGGGCAGAAGATAAACTGAAAAAATGGATGAAAACGAAGTCAAGCACCAAGAAGATACAAGATGAGGAAATGCAATCAATCGAACCAAGCGTCACTTACGCTTTGCCCTATGGTAGAGATGTAGCGATAAGAGTCAAAGACAGAGAAGCCACGATGGTTGGGTTTAGAGACAATCAAGCTAGAACGAAAATACCTCAGACCGACGAAATCGAATTGATGAACGAAGCAGATGAAGCAACTTACTTTGGGGTATTAACCGCACTCCCCGGATATCCCTCCGACTTACCAGAACAGATCCTAAAATTAGAGAGCGCATCTTGGCAAGGGGTTGAATTTGTAATCGAAAATGTTTCTATTGATGCCGAGCCCTTCTCTATTATGCCTTTCAAAACAATTAGTTCAATGGTCGGCAATTACATCAGACCAGCGAAGCACGCACGAAACTCAATGTGGGAAGTTCATTCTGATGAAATAGAATCAGGAAAATCAGACAAACTAGGGGTGTTCATTACTAGCGAGGGTAAGACTGAACTTGCATATATTGAGAAAACGAAGAAAGCCCTTGCAGTAGTAATAGGCATGAAAGCCACAGGTAAAAGGTATGAGCAAGGCGAATCTGGGCCATTGATTCTTGCTGTGTTATCTAACGAGGAAGTTCCAATAAGGGAATTAGACCACTACGCATTCAATCTTGACACAAGGACTAAACCCCAAAAAAGCAAGGATTGGAAGGCCAAGCCGTCAAAAAGAAGACAATCAGACACTCCACGCTTACCAAGCTTCCAAAGAACCACCGTCTATACTGTAGTGGCCGAAACTGGAAACTTTGTTGGAATAGATGTAGCAGGAAGGCGTCGAGTTATGGATAGGGTCTTGGAGGCGGCATACGAAGTATCTAACGATAGAATACTTGTTGATCCAAGAAAACTCAACATGGTGGTCGAGGTATCATACGAAGATATACGACCAGCAGACACCAAAAGGTATGCCCTTGAATCGGTATTAACGACTTCACCTCGATACAGAACAGACTTGGAAGAGCAGGTCAAATCGACTTACGACATGGAAGCGCCTCCTTCGGCGAGAGAAGACCCTAAACTTGACCGATTGAAATATGGTAGAATGCCAGCGATTATTGCCACAGGCGACGGAGTATTGACTGCAATACCCCAAAGAGAAGGCCCTCTGCTAATCAATGCCAGAATCACCCAGATACTAACTGATGGAGAACCGTTCGGCTCAAGTGAAGAAATATCGGCTCAACCGGAGTTCGCTACATCAGAAGGCAAAGTGTTCAGAACGAAAATAACCGCCCAGCAATTCAAGAGAAACCCTGGTGTGTTTATCACATCAGTTGAAACTCAAATGGACCCCGTAGCGTTAGACCTACGCATTAATCCGTTTGTTGATTCAGCCCACAGACAAGAACTACCGTGGAAGTTCGATCAAGGCGTTTTCGACGGAACGAGTTTTCGAACCCTACAGTTGGACAAAAAACGCGAAAGAAACATGACATACGGTATGCTAAACAGAAACCGAAGATATGAAGACTACAACCTTACAGGAGTAAAGGCAATTGTGGGAAAAATAGATGGAAAGTGGGCGATTCAAAGCTACCGAGTTCCAAAGCAATATCGCAAGCGGCGTTTGAAAAAAGAAATCCAACTTGACGATCCAACGGTTCATCCTCCTCCTAAGTGGTATTTGAAAAAACACCCCAAAAGCAAAGCATACGGAATGAAAAACCCTCCTGTGACGCCAATACCTCAGAAAATCACAGGCTCAAAAGGATTCTACAGTGGCCCAAACGGTTCTGATGTTACAGGAAGGCATTACAAGAATGCAAAAATCTCCTCAGAACCAAGACAAATCACCGTTGAATGGGGTAATGAAGTTCCCGAACCAGAACCAAAGTCCTCTGGAATGAGAATACGATTCAACATGGTGCGCCCTTCTCTATGGGAGCCAAACAATGCACCTGCATGGAGAGCATCCGAACCCTGGTTGATTACAGCAGAAACTAGCAAGAAGCACTACTACTTCATTGGTTCAGTCAATGTCGAAACAGCCCTTACATTGGCGAGATTAGAAAAGAAATCAGAACCAAGACTACGCCCAGAAACCTTCGGTGAGATAACACTCGGACGAGAAGTAGCCACTATCAGGATGAAATCATCGGGGAAGGAACACCCAGTCTATGATACAGGGTGGATAACGGCGAAAGGCGACGAGCCCAAGAATAATCCCTTAGTAGCGATTAACGAAGCAGACGATGGAATAATTGCGATATCAGGCCCTCCTGGTTCCGGCAAGTCAAGCTTGCAGAAAGAGATTAAGAAGCAACTTGGAAAGAAAGCGAAGATTGTAGTTTCTTACACCACACGAAAGAAGCGCACAAAAGAAATTAATGGAGTTGATTATCACTTTGTATCTAAAGCAAAGTTCGAGAAGATGATCGCAGACGGAGAATTCACTACTCCAAACGGAACAGACCTTTACTTCAAGAACTACGGAAATTACTATGGCAGAAAATATGAGGACATGAAACCACCAAAAGTAGCCATCGTAGACCTATCATTCGAGGCTCTGGAAAAATACAGAGAAGGATTCGAAGATATCTATGCTATATTCATCAAACCATCGGAAAAAGACATTCCGAGAGAAGACTGGGAGAGAATCCTATGGTCGAGAGGCGCAATCAACAAAAGAGAAGTGAATGCCCGAATCAGGTCTGGAATTGAGATGTTGAAAAACTGGAGGGGCATGGATTTTAACCTTGTAATCGCAAACAGGAGAGGCGAGCTTCGCCAAACAGCAAACTATGTGATCCAGAGGTTCACAGATTCAAAGGCCATTGAAAACCCAATGTTCCCCGGTGAGGCTGTAAAACACTATCCGTGGTTGAAACACTCATTTCTTATCGAATTAGGGGGTGAGTAGAAGTGAATAAGAAAAATCCTCATCCTAAGAACATCAGACCACCGTATGTAAGGAAAAATCAGAATACTCTTTTCGTATTCGGCGACAACGACCTTAGAGAAGGAAAAGGGGGCCAAGCAGAAATACGGGATGAACCGAATGCAATGGGGCTCAGAACGAAAAAGAAACCTAAGACCACAGAAGACTCCTACTATTCAGACGAAGAATACGAAAGCAACATACGCAAGATGTCGAATGACCTAAACAAAATCAAAG
>MDSZ01145192.1_pt1 | contig 10086 bp, 10 predicted proteins | sample 811201 | NCBI WGS metagenome assembly MDSZ01 (sample SAMN05326647, study PRJNA326480) | marine metagenome | isolation source: seawater | place: Indian Ocean: North | collected 2010 | reverse complement strand
TATAAAAATGCTTCTCCCTCAGCTCCTGCCATAGAAGCTCCTAAAAAATCAAAATCAGAGGCAACTGCTGTGATTTTAATATTATTTATTGAACCTGATACAACCATCATTCCACAATCCATCCCTGTTTTTCGTCTAGCACTTTTCAATCTATCTTTATAAGATTTTGAATCTGTCCAATTCAATGGATCATCTTGTGGAATTGGAGTCTTAAAAATTTGATAATTGTTTTTACCAAATAAAATATCAAATCTTTGCTTTGGTTTTATACGATGGTGTTTATTACAATCAGGACAAACCCAAAGATTGTCCTCCAAATCCTTTTTTAAAATTGGGCCTTTGCAACATGAAGTCCAATCGCTATTTGCAATATCTTCCTTTGTAGCTCTTTTATGAATAGCTGATTTTATTTTTTCTCCAGCTTTTATTATTTTAGTTATCCAATTCATTTTATTTTGTTTCTTAAATTTTTTACTACATTAGTGACATTTGTGACAGCATTTTGTCTTTTTTCAATTGAATTAGTGATTTCCTTGCAAATAGCACTACCCACCACTAATCCATCTGCTTTTTTTAGTGATTTAATAGTTTTACCTGTAATCCCAAATCCAATAACAACATACTTAGATTTGCTCATTTTTTTAATTTTTTTATATTCATTAAGAATTTTTCTTGGTGATACTTTTAATTTTCCTCCTGTAGTGGATAGCATGCTGATATAATATAGCATATCATGCGAGTCTGCGATTATCTGTTTTAATCTCTTTATAGAAGTTGTAGGAGAAATGAGTTGAATGAAATTAATTTTCTTTTTTTTACATTTAGAGGCAAAATTTTTGTTTTCAGGGTAAGGTAAATCTACAATTATCAATCCATCGACTTTAGATTTTTTACATTGTTGAATAAATTTATCCTCGTTGTATTGATAAATTATATTGTAGTAACCCATCAAAATAATTGGTTTGTTCTTATTTGTTTTTTTGAATTGACTTACGATTGAAAAAATATCATTTATTTTAAAACCATTTTTTATTGCACGATAAGAACTTGTTTGTATTTGACCACCATCTGCTATTGGGGTGTTGTGAGGAAATCCAAGTTCACAGATATCTGCATATTTAGAAATTGATTTCAAAATTTGTAAAGATTTTTTTTTAGAATTATCACCAGCCACGGTGTATGTTAGAAGAGCTGGCCTGTTCTCTTTTTTTGTAGTCTTAAATGTTTCAATAAGTAATGAATTATTCATTTATTTAACCAAGTCTTTGATTTAATATGTCCCTGTCCTTTTTTGCATCTCCACATGAATTTACGATTATTATGGTATCCTTGCTTAATTTTGGAGCGATTTTTATTGCTTCAGCAAAAGCATGACTTGGTTCTAAACTTGGATTGATTTTTTCAAATTTAGTTATTGTTTTATAAGCATTGAGCGCATCTTCATCTGTTGCATAAGTATATCTTGCTCTTTGAGTATCTTTTAAAAAACAATGAATAGGACTTACAGATGGATAATCGAGGCCTGCAGAAATTGACTCGGTCTCTTTTATTTGACCTTCGCTGTTTTGACAACAGTATGCAGCAGCTCCGTGAAGAATTCCTAATTTTGCTCCTTTGCTTAAAGGTGCGGCGTGGAGCTTTGAGTTTTTTGGTCCTCCTGCCTCAACACCAATTAATTCAATTTGTTTTTTGTTATAATCAATAAATTCACTCCAAAATCCATATGCTGAACTTCCGCCACCTACACAATTAATAAGTTTTATTTTTTTTGGAATTTTAGTGAATTTCTCTTTTAACTGTATTTTAAGTTCTCTAGAAATTTGTGCAGTGCTCCACCCACAGATTTTAACAAAAATATTTGGACCAACAGTTGAACCTACACACATGTGTGTATTATCACAATTAGATACCCAATATCTCATGCATTCACTGACTGCATCGACTAGCGTTTGGCTACCTGAATAAACTGGTACAATTTCAGCGCCATTCTTTCTCATTGCATCACAATTAGGCTTTTGTCTTTTTATGTCTTTCGCACCCATAAAGATTTTACATTTTAAGCCAAATTTTTTAGCGGCCATACTTAACATTTTGCCAGCATATCCAGCACCTGTATCTCCAATAATATATTTTTTTCCCATAGACTTGCATATTAAAGCATGCACTGTTGCATTATAAATCTTATGTGCGCCACCATTTGCATCTGATACAATTTTTGCCCAAATTTGAGCTCCACCTAAGTGATAAGATAAGTTTTCTAATTTTATGAGGGGGGTTGGTGATCCAACATAATTTTTAAAATAAAAATCTCTTTTTTTTATAAAATTTTTATCTTTTCTTAGCTTAGAGAATTTATAAGTAAGATCTTCAATTGGTTTTTTTAAAGTTTCTGGTATGTAACTACCTCCAAATTTACCTCCCCAAAATCCATTTTTATCGTGTTGGTCAATTAAAGGAGTATTTTTTTTAATTTTCATCATTTAAATTTTTAACTTTGTTCAAAAAGGTTTCTATTTTGGAAATATCTTTTAATCCTGCAGTTTCTAATCCTCCAGAAATATCAATAATATCTGATATTTTTTTATATTTTTCAAGATTATCATTTACTTGAATATTACCAGCTATCATTACCTCTTTATTGAATTCTATATCATTTATTATTGAGTGATCAAATGACATGCTTTTTTCATATCCTTTACTATCAAACAAATATATATCAGTAATATCTGAATATTTTTTGTATTTATTGATATCATCTGGATCCTCAATGGTTATTGCAGTAATAATTTTTTTATCATAATTTTTCTTGATGAATCTAACTTTTGATGGCTCGCAGTCATACAATTGATAATAATCGAATGGCAAATCTTTAATTTCCTCAAGTATATTGTGATTTGGATTTACCATAACTGCAACAAAATAAGATTTTTTTTTATTTATCTTTAATAATTCTTTCAGCTTTTTAATATTAACAAATCTTTTTGATTTTGGATAATTTACAATAAATCCAATAAATTTTGGTGGGTGTTTATGGTTTGTAATAAAATTTAAAGTTTCAGAATCGGAAACCCCACATATTTTAGATTTAAGGATCATAAATTTATATGATCAATTAACATTTGAATATTTTTTTTTATGTTACCTTGGGTTATTGGTCGTCCAATTACAAGCCAGTCACTTCCATTTTTATAAGCTTCGTTTGGTGTTAAAACTCTTTTTTGATCATTTACTTTTGAATTAAATCTTATGCCTGGTGTAATTATTTCTTTTTTGAAAACTTTTTTTACGATTTTCACCTCTTTAGCACTGCAAACAATCCCATCCAATCCTGCTTTAGCAGCTAATTTCGCTTGGTGAAGCACTATTTTTTTCACATCTTTATTAAAACCAATTTCTTTTAAAGCCTTGTTATTTAATGATGTTAAAACCGTTACTCCAATCAGTTTAGTTTTGCCAGAAATTTTTTTACATGCTTTTAAATTTTCTAACCCAGAATTTATATGGACAGTTAAATAGTCAGCTTTTAAATCTTTTATGGTTTTTATTGCTGATACACATGTATTAGGTATATCATTTAATTTAAGATCAAGGAAAATGATTTTATTTTTAAGTTTTGTAATAAAGAGTCTACCATTTTTTGAATTAATAAATTCTAATCCAAATTTATAACCAAATTTGATTTTCGAACTATTTGTATTTTTTAAAATTCTTTTAATTTTTGAAATATTGGAACTATCACAAGCAACAAATACTTTATTTTTTCTCATCATTCATTTTTTTAAACAAATCTTTCGCCATTTTGAAGTGAATAGTTTTTTTTTCTGGGGTGTTTACTTTTTCACCCGTTTTAGGGTTTCTTGAAATTCTAGCTTTTTGTGTATTAGTATAAAATATACCAAAACCTCTTAATTCAACTCTTTCTCCTCTCTTCAGAGTAAGTTTGATTTCTCTAAGAATAATATCAGTAAATTTATTAAGATCTTTTTTTAAAAAATTTGGGTAGTTGGCTGAAATTTGTTTTAAGAGCTTAGATTTTACTATAGCCAATTTAATTTACTTTTTTTTATCTTTTTTTTTTAAATCATCAGATAAAGATGAGAAAGGTAAATTTTTACCGGAACCTTCAGCTCCATATTTTTCTAATGCTTCTCTTTTTTCTATTTCTTCAAGAAGTTTAATACTTAGAATAACTTTCCTTTTATTTAGGTCAATTTCTGCAATTGCACAGTCTATTCTTTCCCCTCCAGTAAATCTTGAGGGACGAGCATCTGCAGCATTAATTGCAATTTGAGATTTTTTTATTTGAAAGTCCATTTCACAATTTTCTGGTCTCACTATTAAGCCTTTATTGTCAGTGGATATAATTTTTACTGTAATTGTTTGATTCACTTTTTTATCTTTAAACCAATCAAAAGGATCAGGAAATGTTTGTTTTAATCCAACTCTTACTTTTTGATCAGAAACTTTAATTTCTAAAACTTTAACTTTTAATTTATCTCCCTTTTTGTATTTTGAAAGTTCTTCTTCTCCATTATTTAAATATGTAAGATCGTTACAATGAAGAAAAGCATCAATGTCGTAGTTTTGAACTTTTACAAATAATGAATATTCATTTTTATTAACAACTTCGCCCTCAATAATTGATCCAATAGGGAACTTCTTTTCAAATGATTCAAATGGGTTTTCTTGAGCAAGTCTGTATGAAATGGCAACTCTTCTTTTTTCTTTATCAATTTCGGTGATAACACAATTAATCTCATCACCTATTTTAAACATTTTTTTTGCCAAAACATTTTTTTTTGTCCAACTTAGTTCACTCGAATGAAGTAAAGTGGTTAAACCTGGTTCTAATTCACAGAACGCACCAAAATCCATAATTTTTACTACTTTAGCTTTATATATTTTTTTTAACTCGTAATTTTCAATATGTTCAAAAGGATCTGGAGATAATTGTTTTACCGAACAACCAACTTGCAACTTATCTTTATCAACAGATATAACTTTTAAATCGTGTTTTTCACCAATATTAAAAACCTCATCTGGGTGATTTACCCTTGAATATGATATTTCTTGAAGGTGCACTAAAACATCTAATTCACCGTTAACGTTAAAGAAACAACCAAACGAGCTATATCCCTTGACTTCAGCATTTTTAATTATGTCACCAACTTTATATTTATCTATAATTTTTGCTTTATCTTCTTTTTTAAACGATGAAATAATTTCTTTTCTTGATACGCAAGCATTTCCTCTTACTTTGTCAAGTTTGATAAGAGCAAATTTTTGTGGCTCATTCATTAAGTGACTTATATCTTTGAGTGGTTTATCACTTATTTGTGAGCCAGGTAAAAACATAAGTGATCCTGTATCGATATGTTCTACTATACAACCACCTTTGCACTTAGAGGTTATTTTACCCATGATTGGTTCATTTTTTTCATATGCCTCTACCAGTTTATCCCATCCTCTAATTTTTTGCGCTTTACTAGCAGAAACAACAACCTCACCGTTTTTATCTTCAATTCTTTCTAATAGTACAGGAATTTTTTCACCAATTTTTATTTTTTCACTCCAACCCATACTTTTTAACTCATTTATATCTAAAACAGGCTCACTTTTTAGTCCATCAATAAATAAGAATACAAATTTATCTGTTATTTTATTTATTTTTCCATCAATTACTTTTCCTTCTTCAATTTTAGTTTTTGAAAGTTGGCTGGTAAGAAGTTTTTCAAATTCTTTAGATGCTGGATTTGTTAAATCTTTATATATTTCCATTTATTTTTAGTTTTTTATCCATTATTTTTTTAATTTTTAAAAAGCAGGCTTTTTTAGTTAAATTTGTAGTATTAATCAAGATTGAATCTTTAGTTTTCTTTAAAGGGGAATATTTTCTATTATAGTCGTTTTTATCGCGTTTTTTAATACTTTTTAACACTTCAAAATAAGAATTTTTTTTATTTAAAGATTTTAATTCTTTAAATCTCCTTAATGCCCTGGTTTTAACACTTGCTGTGATGAAAAATTTAAACATTGCATTTTTCATGATGACGCTAGTTATATCTCTTCCATCTAGAATACTTCCGCCAAATTTTTTTGGGGGATTATAAGCACATTCTTTTTGAAAATGATAAACAATTTTTCTTATTTTTTTATCCTTAGCAATTATTGAAGCTTCAGTAGCAACTTTATCTGATAGCAGATTTCTATCATTAAGATCTTTAATTCTAATTTTTTTAATTTTTTTTTTGACTAATGAATAATTAAATTTTTTTTTATTTTGAATTTTTAATTTTCCAATAAATCTATATATTTTTCCTGTATCGAGATAAAATAAGTTGTAATGTTTTGCTATTAATTTAGCTTGGGTACCAGCACCAGCAGCAGCAGGTGAGTCAATTGCTACCTGTATCAGATTTTTCATTTGATTATCGCTCCCAAATTTTTCAAAGTTTTAATGAATGATGGAAATGAAGTTTTGTAAGACTCTGGATCATAGATTTTCCATCTGCCCCCTAAAGTAAGTCCCGCAACAATTGACATCATTAGAATTCTGTGATCCTTAAGATAATCTTTTATAACTATTTTTTTATTTAAGCTAAGTTTTTCATTTCCCCAGATTTTTATACCATTATTTTTAATTTTTTTTACTTTTACACCCATTAAAGTTAAAATTTTAATTCCCCAATCTAATCTTTTTGATTCTTTTTTGTTAAGCTCACTTAAATTATTAAAAGTGCTTATTCCTCTACATCTGCATGCTACCAAAAAAATTAATAAAAATTCATCAATTGCTGAACTATTTAATTTATAACTTAGATTAACAGCTTTAAGTTTATTAGCAGATTGAATAATTATATCCCCTATCTTTTCACCTTTATAAGTACTTAATTTTGAAAATTTAATTTTAGCACCCATCATTTTAAGTATTTTTATAATTCCTGTTCTTGAGTTATTAAGATTTGTGTTTTTAATTTTTAATGTTTTATTTTTAGACAACAAAGTCAGTACAATAAAAAAAGAAGCTGATGAAATATCCCCTGGAATATTATAATTGAAGGCTTTTAATCTTTTTTGTCCTTTAATTGTAATGTGTTCAAATTTTTTTTTCTTTTTAATTTTAATAGGAATTTTGAAAATATTTTTGAACATTAATTCAGTGTGATTTCTTGAGGGCAAACATTTTAATTTTGTTTCACCCCTTGTTTTTAGAGCAGCTATCATTATTGCAGACTTGCACTGAGCCGAACCTAAATCCTCTGTATATGAAATTGGTTTAAGGGATTTGGTCCTCCATAAAGATAAGGGAAGTTTCCCATAATTGCTTTTGAAATTAACTCCAAATTTTTTTAAAGGTTCGATTATTCTTTTCATATCCCTTTTTTCAAGAGATTGGTCACCTATAATTTTAATTTTAAAATTTGAGTCCACTAATAATGAACATAATAATCTTGCTGTAGTTCCTGAATTTCCAGCATTTAAAATCAAATTTTTTTTATATTTAAGTCCAGATAAACCCTTTCCAGTAATTTCACATTTGTTCTTTTTAAATTTAGTTTTAATACCTAATTTTTTAACACATTTAATTGCACTTAAAACATCTTCAGATTTTAATAAATTAATAGCACTACATTTGCCGTCACTTATCGAAGACAATAAAACAAATCGTATACTAAGAGATTTATCACCATCAATAAAAATTTCCTTTTTTCTAAAAAAATTAATTTTTTTATTTATGGAAATAAATCGTTTCACTTAACAATCTTATTTAAATTTGAAATTATCACCAAAGTAGTATTTGGCAGCGTTCTCATTTTGCATTAATTGATTGGGAGTACCTTCAGCTACAATTTTTGAATTTGATAAAATTACTGCTCTATCACACACAACTAAAAGATCTCTGGCCTGATGATCTGTTATTAGTATTGTTAGATTATATTCAGACTGTAATCTTATTATGATTGATTGAAGCATTTGAATTGTTTGAGGATCTAACGCTGCTAAAGGTTCATCCATCAATAAAATTTCTGGATCACCAAGTAAAGACATGCTGATAACAAGTCTTCTTTTCATACCACCACTTAAAAATTTTGCCTCTACTTTTCTTACAGCATCTAATTCAAATTTAGTAATTAACTCTTCAATTTTTAATTTTCTTTGTTTTACATCTTTTATTAAAATTTCACCAATTGCATTAAGGTTATCTTCTGCTGTTAAATCAGAAAAAAATCCTCCAATTTGAGGAACAAAAGAAATTTTAAATTTTTTTGTTCTAGTAAATATTGGATAATTTGTTATATTTTCTGAGTTAATCAATATATCTCCAAAGTTAGGTTTAAGAGCTCCGGTAATCAGGTTCATCATTGATGATTTTCCCGCTCCATTAGGTCCTAATAGTCCTATAACCTGTCCCTTAGAAATATCTAAAGAAATATTATCTAAAATTAGATGATTTTTTTTGAACGAAAGAGATATTTTTTTTAATGAAATTAAAGGTTTACTATTTTTTATTTTTGTTATTCTAAATTTTTTAATAACTGACATTAGTTTAGATTTGTTGTCGCTATTACTTTTTTATTATCTTTATTCATATAAATTTTTGAGTTTTTTGAAATTAAATCTATCTCTAATATATCAGCTTTAAGTGTATAACCAGGTTTTTTATAAAAAACATTTTCAGACATTCTTAATAAATTTTCCTCTTTTTTTCTGTTAGCTGGGTCCTTATCTAAAACAAGATAAAGTTCATTACCAGTTATTATTTCATCTTTTCTTGTAATTTTTACTTTATCAATAAACGTAGTTTCAAATGTACGAGTATTAAAATTGGCATAATCCGAAGTAAGTTTGACATTTTCTTTATTTTTATCTTTAAATATTATATTTGCTTTTACGTTTGATAAAAACATTAGTTCAGGATTTTCTTTATTAGCCTCACCATAATCAGCTAAAATTTCGTAAAAATCGCCATTATTATTATTAGATGTATATTTAATATCTTTGATTAGACTTTGTTTCTCATCATTTAAGGAATTTTCTACGTTATTTGTTTCCTTTTTAATTAATTCATCATTCGTATTGTAATAAAATTTAAAAACAAAATATGTAACAAATACTAAGATAATTAATAAAAATATTTGTATTAAGCTTTTTTTTTGCATTAAACTATATCAGCACTTATTAAATTATGAATATGGAGTATTCCTATAGTTTTTTTTCGATTTAATTTGTTGTGAACACATAAGCTAGTTATTTTTTTTCTATTCATAATTTCAATAGCCTTATCTGCAAGTAAATCCTTTTCAATAGAGATGGGATTTTTTGTCATAAAAAATTTAATAATTGAGTTTTTTAAATTATCATTTTTTTGAATAGTTCTTTTAATATCTCCATCAGTAAATATTCCTGTAGTCTCCTTTTTATTATTTCTAACAATTATTACACCAAGCTTTTTAGAGTTTATCAATTTTATAGCTTTATCAAGACTTGCATTTTCATCAATAAATGGAATTTTCTTTTTAACTAGCATTAAATCTTCAACAGTTTGAAGTTTTTTTGCTAAGTTACCTGAGGGATGAATTTTTTTAAAATCAAGTTTTCCAAACTTTTTTTGTTGCATTAAAGATATTGCAATTGCATCACCAATTGCAAGTTGAGCTGTTGTGCTTGAAGTTGGTACTATACCGTATCCCGACTCTTTTACTTCTGGAATTAAAAGTCTTATGTTAGAATTTTTATAAAGAAGAGAATTTTTTTTAGACATAATACCAATAAGTTTAATTCTATTTCGATTTGCATATCTTATAATATTTTTTAACTCCTCAGTTTCACCTGAATAACTTATTAGAATTAGAATATCTTTTTTGGAAATCGAACCTAAATCTCCGTGTGAGCTATCACTTGCAGATAGCACAAAAGAGGGGGTTCCAACAGACGATAATGTAGCAGAAATTTTTGATGCAATTAAACCACTTTTTCCAACTCCACAAAGTATAACTTTTGACTGGCATTTGCTAATCAGGTCAACCGTTGAGTTAAAAGATTCTCCAATAGAATTTTTTAATTTTCTAAGTCCAGCAATTTCTA
>MDSZ01267880.1_pt1 | contig 10087 bp, 10 predicted proteins | sample 811201 | NCBI WGS metagenome assembly MDSZ01 (sample SAMN05326647, study PRJNA326480) | marine metagenome | isolation source: seawater | place: Indian Ocean: North | collected 2010 | reverse complement strand
TGTTAAGATTTCTTCAAGTACTAATACTTCGCTAGACCTTATGTTTTGTACGTTTATTGCAGTCATTATAGGGTTCTCAGATAAGTAGTCAATAGCTTCTTGTGTTATTAGGCTAGCACTGGTTATATATACGTCTGGTTGCAAACTATCGAATGTATCATAAGTACCAACTCCATGATTATTCAATAGAACTGCGTCGTGTTCTTCGTAGTCATCATTAATATGTTTATGAAAGTACAAAGGCTGAGTGTGATTGTGTTCTACATAGTTATCTATAACAAATTTCATGTTTCCTATCCTTCATTAAGCTGTTGTATGTACTGATATTATCTATCTTTAGAATCCTTTTATTACTAATTACTTTAGTTTTAATTTTGTTATTCTCTTGTATTAGTGTGTTTAGACTTTCAAAAATAAATTTCTTTTTGTATTCTTCCTGAGATATAATTTTCATTAAGTTGTCAATAATAGAATTGCCTCTAAGGAATATAGTTTCTAACCAACAAAGCGTAGCACCAAATGAAAAGTGTTCTGCCTGATTTGTTTTATTCATATTTAAGCCTACATCAAAACCTTTGGCAAATAGTTTAGTTGCTATCACATGGGAGTGTTGAAAGTCAAAGTTTCTAAACAAGCCTTTATTTATTTTAGTGTACCCGCTCATTACTAAAACATTATTATTTCCTGTATTGTTTAAAGATATTCTTAGGCTTTCGCAGGAGTTAGATTGCTGGTGTATTTGATTTTCTATGACTCTAATATTTATGTCTGAGTGCTTACTATAAATATACTCTGCTATTTTGTACGAATCTGATCCGCAACATATTATGATTTCAAAATTCTCAAATGCATGTTTAATAATTTCTATTTGTTGGTCTATAAGTTTTTGTTTCTTCTTGTTTAATTCTATCAGAGGCGTTGGACCATATGACTTCATCCTGTGCGCAGGCTTATCACATATTAAAACAATTGTCACGAAAGGCTGATCCTTTCTGGACAAAGTTTGAATAGTCGTAACATTCCGTTGTTTACGTTGTTTAGGCATCTTGTTTGATTCTCTGTGCTTCTATTTGATATGTTTGTCCTTTTAACATTAATGTCTGAATTACAAAGTTGTTTTCTTCTAATTTTGTAACTATTCCTTTGTAGTCGTACACTGTGTTGATGTGCGAGAGCGCGTCGTTAACATTCTTTATGGTTACACTTCCAGATACAAAGGAGTTTGACAATGAATAGAAGTCTAAGCCAGAAATATGCAGAGTTCCAAGGTTTCTTGTTTTTTGCACTATTAAGTCTATAACTTTATATCCATCCTCGCCAGATAAATTTTCTAAAGAATTTAGACATAGAATTTCTGTGCAAGAATTGTTTGTCACCCTTTGCAGATTCTCAATAATATTTGAATCAGCCTGTATGTTATTGTATCCCTCAATTTCTTGTTCTTTGCCCTTAGCTATATTCAATCTCATTGTTTGATTCCTTTTTGTATTGTGTTAAATATCTGACTCCAAGCATCTACAAAATTGTTTACAGAACATCTTTCACTTAATGATTCTTTAGCTTTTTGTGACATATCATTAGCCATCTCTGGATTGCTTAAAAGTATTTCTACCTTCTGTTTCATTTCAAGCAAGTCCATACATACATATCCATTTACTCCATCTTCAACGGTGTCATTTAAGTCATCTGACATCGTTACTGGAACACATCCGCATAGCATTGCTTCTTTGAGCGCAGAGGATGATGACATGTTCATATTAATGTATATCTTAGACTGATTGTATTCTTTTACTAAATCTTCTACAGATGCACATGCTGTGGATATATTTTTATAATTTCCCACGCATTTAATGGATGGAAATTCCTTGTGCATAAAGTCCCAAATTGCGTTAACTCTAGGATCTGCATCGTGATTATGAATAACTGTTAAAAGATCTTGCGTTCGCTCTGCCTCTGGGTCAGTCTTAAAAATGTTAGTATCTATAGGATCTTCAATTGTAGCTGAATTCAATAGATTCCAAAGCTTTTGACAGTGAACATTATCAAAAATATTAACATCAGCTGATATTTTCTTGATCGCTTCTACTTGCTCGTTATATTCCCTCGATTGTGGAGGTGGGTATCTTTCTATCAATACAGATGGTATATGTATAAGGTCACAAATATTTTTTGCAACTGCCCAGTGTTTATTTCTATTTTGAGCAATAATAAGATCTGGGCTAAATGCTGACAGATACTGGTAGTTTAAAGCTTGTTCTCCCAATAAAAAGATATTATCTGGCCTTTTGGCGATATTATCTTCCCACCTAACATCGTCTTTGAACATGGGACAAAAAAAGTTGTGTCCAGTTTGTGCGAGTGTAGATTCATATCTTTCGTTTGAATGCAGTAAAATAATATTCAGTTTCTTTTCTTCAGTGCTATTGCAAGCCTTGATAATTCTTTTTGTTAAATTCATTGTAGATTCTCCTTAATTATCTTAGCTACATTCTCATATGAGAATTTTTCTGCTTGCTTTATTCCCTGCGATCTATCTATTGTATCTCTGTTTTCGTAATAGAATCTCATGGCTTGTTTCATTTCAACTTCGCTGGGGCAGAACCAATTTTCTCTACCAGTTCCAACTTCTTGAAACGCAGGATTTAGATTATTACAAACATTGTAAATACCATTGATTAGCTTTCCTGTATTTGGATTGTCTGGGTCTATGTACTCCATATGTCCTCCCTCTTTAGGGCAGATAGGAGTATTTCCATAACACATAGCTTCAAAGGCAGGAACATCCCACCCTTCACCGTGAGACATTGTTACATAGCAATCAGCAGTTCTGTGTAGACCTTGAATCATATCGTTTTCTACATCGTCTGCCCACACTACATGTTGAGGATATTTATTAATATCTTTGTGCATTCTTAATTGTTGTTTAATTTTTTCTGCTTCTTCGTTAATCATACGCTTAACATATTCAGCATCTCTCATAAACATTCTTACTTTCAACAGCAGGCAAACCTGTTCCCCGTTTTCAAACTCGCTAAAGTAAGCTCTAAGCAGCGAAGATATATTCTTTCTATCAGCACAAATATCTCCATGTCCATCTGTGCTACCTATGAAATAAAACTTATATTTATTATCTATAGGATAAAGCTCTATCTGTTTTCCGTCTCGGTCGTAGTTTTGTATGTCGAAAGTATATGGAACTACTTTAACATTATCAAGTCCATCTCTGTTTAATACTTCTTTATTTAAATTATTAGGAACCCACACTTCGTCTACTTGCCTAAGATCATTTAACCAAATGTGCTTAATGGTACTGTTCTCGCTTACAAAAAGCGCAATGTTCTTTTTAAATTTTTTAGAACCAACGATGTGATGTGGCAATAAAGACTGAATACAATAGTCTACATTTTGAAGATCTTTTTGTTCAAGTTCTTTTACTCTTTCTGGTATTTCTCTAGACGCTGCTTGAGGTGTTAAATCTACTGATCTGCACACCACATCTAATCCAGCCCTGTCAAGACATAGTATATGATCTAATGAGGTTTTCGCCCAACCGCCAGTTTCTTTGTAATGTCCTATATATAATATTTTCATTTTATGTCAAAAGCCTTTCCCCTCATTTGTTCAAAATGGTTGTGTCGTTTTGCTAAGTTAAGCATATGGTCATAGCCTTTTTCTAAATCAAATTCTGATCTTACATTTTTGCTATCAAATTGCGCTGAAGATTCGTTGAAGTACATACCTCCAGTGACAGAAGTTGCGCATTTGTACAATAAATCTCTAGTTAGCCTAGACTCCATGTGCGTGTTAAGTTTATCAGGATCACACAGAACTCTAGAAATAAGCCATTGAGCTTGACTATGAGGGTCCATTTGTTCTACTTGAGGATTCATAGGCTCTGGTTGTACCATTCGTAGTGAAGAAAGCCATGTATCTTTTTCTTCTAACACTTCAATGCTATCAAAGTAATCCTCCCATACTTTTCCACTTTTATCCCATTGAAACTCTTCTAAAAACTTTCTTCTTGTTTCATTACCTTTAATCTTACGCATAGAAGATGGTAGATCAAAAAATTCTTTAATTAATTCCGCTGAACCTTTATTATCTGGAACCGCCCTGTAGCATCCAGTTTCTAATTCTTTATACAAAGCTTTTACTGGTAGCGGTGTTCCTTCTAATTGCCTTACAACACTACTCATAGCTGAGTAATCTATAGACATAACAGGAACGCCGCAGGCAGCGGCTTCGACCTGTGGTAATCCAAACCCTTCAGAGTTTGCATACTGTATATATAAATCAAAAGTATTCATAATAGCAGACAAGTCTTCGTAACTTAAACCATTTCTAACGCTACATAACACAGCATTGTTCTTGCCGGTATATGGCGATGTAATTACAGCACCCCTGAAATAAGATGGGAATGGCTTTCTGCTGTCTGGGCAAAAATAAGTAAAAAGAACTTTAGAGGATAAGGAATGTTGCTGTAGTAACTCTGGCATCTCCCAGCCCATATCTGGATAACTTGTATGACAGTAGAGAGCGTAATCATCTGGATTGTCTACCATGTTTAGCAGATTGCTAAAGCATTCAAAGAGATCAGGATACAATTTTCTTCTTTGATTCCTCATCACCGTTCCGATAATATTTAAATCAGGTCTTAGACCAATAGACTGTCTAAATGAATCAACGTTTTCTGCTGGTTGGTAGGCAGGGTGAGCAGAAGGTGGGGACGATCCAAGGTAGTTTATCTTACCTCCAGATTGTTCTTGTAGTACCTCTCCAGACCAATCTGAATATGATAAACAAGCGTCTGCTGAAGCGTATGTTTCTATCCACTGTCTTCCTTGTGGAGCAGCGTCTACGGTAGGCATAATGCACCATCGAAAGAATTTTCTAAATGGAGATCTGTCAACAAAGTCCATCATCCAAAAATCTCTAATGTCACACACAACATCTGGTTTGAAATCAAGACAAACTTCTTCAAATCTATACTCACCAAACTGATAAGTTGGATTAGACTTATAATGCTCTTGTTCTTCTTTTGGTGCTTCTGGGTGAGGTTGAACTCCATAAAACTTCCAAGGTACTGTATCCCCATAGGGATGCCCCTTGTACGTATAAGAAGCTAATTCGGCTAGTTCATACTTATCAGTGCTTTGTAAATAATTCATAATCTCTCTGGTATATGTAGCATATCCAGTATTGAGAAACGTTGCTTCACTGCAAAAAAGTATTCTTTTCTTCCGCATACTATTCCTCCGAACAGAGATCGAATTCGTTGATTCTAAATACTATACTATCATCATCCTTAGATATATTTCTTGCTGTGGCATTGAATGTAATTTTAGTACCCTTTGTAGCGAAGCGTTCTAGAGTTTCTGCGCCGGTGTGCCATGCTTCACAGTGTAAATATGTGGGGATTCTACTCTTTTCGCCTGTACTTTTTGTCTTTCTATAGGTGTATGTGACAATTACAAATTCAGCCAGCACTATATTGTTCACAATTGACGTATGGGGGTTTTCTGTAAAATAGCCTGTAAAACAGCAATTATTCATATTTTCTCCTATCTTAGTATATTAGCTGCGACAATATAAAAAAACAACTTTATATTTCGTAAATTTTATCAACAATAAATGATGTATCGTTTCCTGAAACAGATCCACAGAATATTAGATTATTACCTTCATATAATATATATTTGTATTTCTGTTTAACCTTTGGGAATATAATAACACTATCTAGCAAACATGTCTCATCTTCAATGGTCAAGAACGCCATTTTCTTACCCTTGGAATCACCTTTACTAATTGTGTAGTCAGCAAGTCTTTGTATATTTCCCGCTATGCATAGGCTTTTTCCCTTCTTGCCGTTTACTATTTGCTTACATGTCGTATTGGCAGCGGAGGTGTCAGCCGTGTCTATCTTGGTTAGTGTTACTGGACATCCTAAAAATCTAGTCTCTTGGTCTACAATCCAGTTTGGATCATCTTCTAGGCTGTATGGTGGATCTAATAATAGCTGAATTTCGTTTTCTACAACTTGTTTTCTAGCAATCTTACTAGTGCCGCCACCCTCTTTCTTTGTAGGAGCAAGGGAACGTAAACAACTGGTAAAATCCTTCCACTTATATTTATCATAGTTTGTTTGAATCCAAGTTTGTTCTGCCTTGGTTAAAGTTCTGTATATCTCATAATCATATAATGCTTTATTTCTACTTACTTTACCGTTGAAATCTCTAAAGAAGCCAACAGAAGCTAAGGCTTTAAATGCTGTAGACGTAATCTTTGGCGCGAAGAATAATAAAATTTCTAGCCATGTAAACTTTTTAGCCTTTTTCTTACGCTCAGTTTCTACAGCCTGTATACCTTCTATCACTCTATCTCCCGTCTTGCCAGTGAGAGATTTTATATCCTTAATACCAAAGTATACCTTATGGTTTTTAATATTAAACTTGTCGCAGAAATTAATAATACTTGGCGTTCTAGCCTCAATGTCAAACAGCTTGGCTTCTGACAATAGTTCGTATACTTCTTGGTGCGGATCTTGTTTTTCGTTAGCATAATATAGGTAAGATAGGAAAAACTCTTCTGTATTGTGTGCTTTTTGGTAAGCACTCCAATAAGAGCAAACAGCATATGAGATACTGTGCGATTTATTAAAAGCATATCTAGAAGATTTTTCGATCCAGCTAAATATTTCTTCAGATTCTTCTTTCGTCACCATGCCAATCTTCTTTGACCCAGCAATAAATTTCTTCTTAACTTTTGCCATCAGGTCTGCTTTTTTCTTACCAATTGCTTTACGGAGTTCGTCTGCTTCTTGCAGATTAAATCCCGCAACCTTCTGTGCAATACGCATAGACTGCTCTTGATATACAAGAACCCCATACGTTGGTAGTAAGATTTCCTCTAGGCATTCATGTAGGTATGTCACCTCTTCTCTTCCATGTTTTCTGTCAATAAAATGTTGACTCATGGATTTACCATCCACGAAAGCCTTTAGACATCCCGGCCTGATAATAGCAATAAGTGCAGACAATTCCTCTATATTATGAGGTGCAAGCTTTTTAGACCAAGACTTACCAAGGTTGCTTTCTAATTGGAATACACCCTTGGTTTTGCCTTCTTCAAATAATTGCCAAGTTAGCTTGTCGTCATACTCATTTGACGTATAAGTTTCCATTTGCAAATGCCTTATCTAGTTCAATATTCTGGTAGACCGCTCTGTGGGTCTTCAATAGTTTTATAAATATATTAGCTGTATCTTTAACGTCTTGCAACGCATCGTGCGCATTTTCTTTACTCAGGCCCATGCGATCTCTAAGCGTATCCATGCTAATAGATTTGATGCTTGGATCGCCTTCTGTCCACATATGCATGTTGTCCATCACATCGCACTTATGTATTCTACTAAAAATCTTTTGTTGGTTTCTACCTTCGTCAAAAGGCCCATACTCTTGGCACAAACGATTAACGATAATCATATCAAAGCCTATGATGTTGAAGCCAACAGGGATAGGATTAAAGAAAGGATCTTTCTTCCAATTATACTTATCAACAAAGGTACAAAACTTTTTCCACACTGACTTTAAAGTTGGAGCCTTAGCTAAATCTTTACGATTCTTACCTGTAACTTTTAGTGCGCCGTCTTCAATTGGGTCTAGACCAGCGGCGACAGCAGCTTCGTCGTTAAGTATAGGTCTAATTTCACTGTTGAAAGTTCCTTTCATAGACAGATTTCTGCCATCTAAAGCCAACGCAGCAATTTGTGTAGGCTGTGTTTTATGGGGATTACGACTTCCTGTTTCAAAGTCAAACACGATATAGTCTCTGTTAGCCATTCTTTAGCTCCTGTATCTTCATGAGTTTGTCTAGAAGGTTAATTCCTAGAACGTCAAATTTTACATGACCTAGTGCTTCTAGATCAGACATTTCCAGCCCTGCTATCTTTTCTTCTGCGCCTTTCTGTGTTACCATAGGGCATACATTCTTTAACTTGTCTTTCGATATGACAACTCCAGCGGCATGTTTTCCCTGTGTTTTAAACGTTCCTTCAATGTCAATTGCTTGCTGGAAATACTCTGCATAATCACCTTCCAGCTTACCGTCATCTGTAATGTGGCAGAAATCTCGCAACTCGTTAGATCTATTCATCAATGACCATCTAATAATAGATCGGTCTTCTTCGTCCATTTCTGCTAGTTGATCGGATATATCTGCCTCGTTAGGCACACTCTTAGTTATAGCATTCATCTCGCTAAAAGAACAAGCTTCATTTATACGAAGCACTTCTTTTATTGCACTTCTGCCTTGAAGTCTACCAAATGTAATCATCTGACTAACATGTTCATGTCCATATTTGTCTTTTAGATAGTCTATAACATCGTCTCGCCTCTTACCCGGAACGTCCATGTCGATATCAGGAAGAGACACATTACCGCCAGTGTTACGCCCCGCATTGTAGAATCTTTCAAAGAGTAAATCATGCTCAACAGGATCAATCTTAGTAATACCAATTAAATATGATATCAAACATCCAGCAGCAGAGCCTCTTCCCGGTCCTGCCAAGCAGCCCATATCCTTTTCTATATGCCTAATAATATCTTGTACAATTAAAAAGTATCCAAATAGGTCTGCATTTCTAATGACTTCTAGTTCCTTGTGGAATCTGTCGCCATATAACTTCTGTCTATCCTTATCTTTTCCAACTTTAGGTTTTAGTAAATCTGTATATCCCTTTCTCGCCATCTTTGTAAGATAATCTTCTTGGGACATGCCGTTTGGACACGCAAAATTGGGGAGCATAGGAGGACTTAATATTTCGTAATCCTCACATGAATCATAAATGTATTCTAATTCCTTAGTAACCTTACCTTCTGTTATGCATTTATTATCTTTTTCAAAATATTCTAGAAGGTTTGCATCCAGATCATTGTTTCTAATTCTAGCATTAATTTTAGGTAGTGTAGTTTTTAAAGCAGAGCATAATAATACTCTGTGTAAACCAGCTTGTTCTTTCTTAACGTAGTAAGATGGTTTAATATTATCTTTAGATTGCTGTATTGCTACTAAATTATTTCTACTAATAATATCTTTAGCTATGTCTGTTGGCATATTTCCATTTTCATCTGTCATAGAAACCATTTTAATTAGATCGTGCCAGCCATCTTTGTTCTTTGCGTAAACTGTTGTACTGTCAAATGAACACCCAATGATTGGCTTGATTCCAACCTTTTTGCAGGCTTGATGAAAAGATACTGCTCCAGATATGGACTTGTAATCAGTGATTCCACACGCAGGGTAGTCATTATCTGCGCACATCTTAGCAAGTTCGTGTGGCTTAGAGAATCCTTTTAATAAACTGTAATGTGTAAAATTCTTCAATGGAAACCAATTCAACGTGTTTTTCTCCGTTCTTCAAATATGTAAATTTCTTTCTCTTTACTAATTCTACCACCTCTGTAACTATTTTGCAATAATGAATTGACTGCCATCTACTGTTAGTGACAGGTTATATTTAGTAGTAAACTCGTCAACTGCCCGCTTTGGACCACCAGAAAGTTCTGGATTATTCTCATGATGTTTGTCATGCCACCCGTAGTCGTCTCCGCACAAGAATCCTCCCTCTTTTATCAATGGATAATAATGTCTCAAATCCTCTAATACATTTAAATAACTATGGTCTCCATCTATGTAAACCCAGTTGAAAAACTCAGTAGTAAATTCAACATTAGCAGAATAATCTCTAATGATATGCACATTTGCATGATCTTTATATTTGTCCACTACTTTATGGTATATCTTATCCATCTCACTTTGTTTTATATTATACCATCTTTCAACATAGCTTTGAGAAACCCAAGGGTCTATAAGATATAGTTCTCTAGGATTTTTCTTCAAAATTTGCCAAGACAAATATCCTTTCCACACTCCTATCTCTGCGCATATAAAGTCAGGCTCTATAAGATCAAGAACAGGACGGCGTTTCATAAAGTCTTCAAAAGCTTGACGACTACGTTTCATTTAGTATCTTTAGGTGGCAATGGTCTTCTTACAGGCTCTTTAGGTCTAGGCGCGTCCGTTAGGGGGT
>MDSZ01173045.1_pt1 | contig 10087 bp, 7 predicted proteins | sample 811201 | NCBI WGS metagenome assembly MDSZ01 (sample SAMN05326647, study PRJNA326480) | marine metagenome | isolation source: seawater | place: Indian Ocean: North | collected 2010 | reverse complement strand
TCGACCGAAAAAGACGGGTATGAGAGACCCCTCCGCAGGATGAAATTATGGCCAAGCCGTCATTCGCTTACCTGCTCCTTAAGGAACATCCCTACGGAAGGGAAATGCTAAGGCAGATTCTCTCGGAGGGGTTCGTTCCAGAGGTCATAATAGAGGAGGACTCTGAAATTGGGGACGAGGAGAGAGAGAAATTCCTGAAGAGGATCGAAGGGAATCCCATAGCGCCAACAATAGAGTCTCAAGCCAAAATGAATGGCATCCCTATTGTCACGGTTCCGATTCACAAGTCCGAAATGGTAATGCCTCATCTTGAGGGTAGAGAGCTAGACCTGATCGTATTCGGCGGGACTAGAATAATTAGAGGAGAGATTCTGGACTTTCCCTCAGACGGCGTAATTAACTCCCATCCAGGCCTTCTCCCTGAGTGCCGAGGCTCTGCTTCTCCGGCATGGTCGGTGTTCCATGACATACCAATCGGATCATCGACCCACTTTTGCGACAACGGAATTGATACGGGGGACCTTCTGATGAGGAGAGAAATTCCAGTCACCAGGGGGATGACTTACGAGGACCTGTGCTACCAAACACTGGTCCTAGCTGGAGTTCTGATGAAAGAAGCCCTCATTGCTTACGAAGAAGGAGCTTGGGAGGCAATCAGGAGGCCTCAAGGAGAAGGGGTGCATCCGACATTTAGAAATGCTCCAGAGGAAATTCTAGAAGTGGTTCGGCAAAAACTTAGGGACCAAACTTATGCGCACTACTCGGACTAGGTGATTAGATGGGAAGCGGGCTTGCAGGATCCGGGTTCCCCTTTGCCGAAGGGGTTCTAGATGGACGAACGGCACTGGTATGCGGTGCTTCAAAGGGAATTGGGCGAGCCTGCGCATTGATGCTTGCAAGGGGTGGAGCTAGGGTAATCGCGTGCGCAAGGACTGCATCGGACCTAGATTCTCTCGTCCAAGAGATGCACGGGAGTGGCCATGAAGCGATTGAGTTGGATCTAGAGGACATTAGCGGCGTGGAGAAATTGGTAGTCGATATCGGCCCGATTCACATTCTAGTGAACAATGCCGGCGGCCCCCCGGGAGGTCCTCTTCTGGAAAACGAATTGTCTGACTTTGAAGGCCCGTTCCGACGCCATCTGCATGCTTCCCACACACTAGCCAGGTCACTAGTACCGGCTATGGAGTCAGAGGGCATGGGCAGGATAGTGAACATTATTTCAACCTCAGTCAGGGAGCCGATAGACAATATCGGCCTTTCCAACACACTCAGGGGGGCTATGGCATCATGGTCCAAGTCCTTGTCAAGGGAGCTACCTCCTTGCATCACCATAAACAACATACTTCCAGGGTTCACCGATACAGATAGGCTTGGTTCTCTAGCAGAGTCTATTTCACAGAGAACGGGAAAGTCGGCTAAAGACGTTCAAGACGATTGGATGAGCGGCGTGCCCATCAAACGCCTAATCGATCCAATGGAGACTGCTGCCGCTGTGACTTGGCTATGTCTCCCCAGTAGCAGCGGTATTCGCGGAGTTAGCCTAGCCGTAGATGGCGGTAGAATGCGCTCGATATAGGGGGATTCAATGGAATTCGACGTTTTCTTCTCGATTTCCCAAACTCCGGACACGACCGGGCACACCCCCTCAGAGAGAGAGATGTTCTCGAATTTCTTCGACCAAGTTGTCCTTGCAGACGACTTGGGTTTCGGTGTTGGCTGGGTCGCCCAGGCCCATCTGTCGACAGAGATCCAGAAGAGAAACAGCAAACCGGTTGTACCGCACTATCCGGGAGAGGTCGGGCTCTGCACAGACTTCTTTCAAGTGGCAAGGGAGATGTTCTCTAGAACGAAGAGGATGGAAGTCGGGAGCGCGGTGATGTCGATCCTAGCATCTGGAGGGCCGATAGCCCAAGCAGAGAGGGTAGGTTCGTTCCTAGCACTGCATGGAATGAATCCCGATGAGGAAAGGAGGTTGCACATTGGTTTCTCCGCAGGTCGCTTCGAGTTCATGGCTAGGCCGTATGGAATTGCTCCCAGGGATCCAGTGGAGGAGGCAGCATGGCCTGCTCTACGAGGGCAGATATTCTCAGAGGCTTCGGAAATTTTCCTTAGACTCCTAAACGGAGAGGTTGTTTCCAGTGACGATGTGGCACCGACAATTCTGACTAGAAGTAACTTCAGGACCGAGGAAGACTGGTCGGAGGTCCAAAGAGCTGCTCAAATTGAACTGGACCTTGAATCACCCCCGGACTCGATAGATATGGGTAACAGGTACTTGTTCGAGGAGATTAAGACAATTCCACAAGACTGGAGGAGGGATTTGCTAAATCTAGTATTGGGCAGTCACGACAGTGAGCTCCAAGAAAAGGTGAACAGATTCAGACCGGTTCAGGTGTTCAACCTGAGCATCACACCCCCTCACATAATCGAGGATACGCACGAACGAATGAGAAGAAGCTACCATGAAGACGGAGGGAAGTGGGAAAGAAGGATGATGCCACGAACTGTGATGGTATTCGTGAATGACGAGGATGGTCTGACCAGGGATCAGCAGGATGCTGCGGCCATGGAGGAAGCCCGCTCTGCACTCTCTACATACTGGAGCGCTCTGGAGGGGACTATTGACCCGAGTAAGATAGATCGTGCCACCGACAATGCAGTCATAGGGAGTGTGCAGAGCGTTAGCGAGCAAATCTCCGAGAGGTTCGATCGGAATGACAGGCTAATGTGCTGGTTCGACTTCTTTAACCACGACAGCGATAGGGTGATGAGGAACATGACGGCATTCATGACCAAGGTCGCCACCCGAGTGAATGGGGGGCCCTAATGTCCGAGGAAGAGGGAGCGATGCCATCGAGTGTCTCTCCCGGTAGGCCCGGTTCCTCAGTATACCCCACAAATCCACTCGGCGAGAAGTTCGAAGGGATTGCAACTGGAAGAGACGTCGAGTGGGAGCCTTTAGTCGACTTCCGGAGGCTAGACGTCTCCGAGAATACCATCCACGGAGCCATCTCTTGGTCACACGGGACTGAGATAGTGCACTCGTTCGGGGGAAACGTCCTGGTCTATGGCAGGTCGATGATGAAACCCCTGATGATGAAGACCTTCGCCGAGGAATTGGAGGCAGGAGGCCTGACATGGGAACAGAAGGCGATTTCTTGCTCATCACACAACGGTGACACGGAGCATGTGGCTGCTGCCCAGTCTCTGCTTACCGAGTCCGAGTGGGGACTTATGCAGTGCCCACTAGACGTTCCGCTGATACAATTTGGAAGGCAGGTAAGGAGACCCAGGAGATGGTTTCACACCTGTTCTGGGGAGCATGCAGCCATGCTGAAGGCACTAAGGGGGATGGGGATCAACAGAGCTGGCTACACGCTACCGAGCTCGCCTTGGTTCCCAATGTATCTAGATGTCCTCAGGAAGATCATGAATGCGCCCGATTGGGAGCCTCAGAGGGTTGCAAAGGACGGATGCGGTCTACCGACAGTATCCAACACAGTAGACGAGCTATCGATAATGTTCGCTGGCATGGTCAGGGAGAAGGACCAGGACTGGATTTGGGAGGCCATGAACAGGCACCCGGACTTAATCGGCGGCTTCAATAGGCTAGACTCGACATGTCTCAAGGCCGGTAACGGAAGACTGATCGCAAAGGAGGGGGCAGATGGCCTACTAGGGTTGTCAATAGAACACGATGACTGGCCCAAGGGGCTTGGCATAGTAATCAAGATAGCCCATGGTTGGAACTCACAAGCGACATGGTACATAGCAAGGGCCGTTCTGGGCGTTCTAGGGATCACGCTGAGAAATCCTTACCCCCTGCATAGGCAGAAGGCATTCATCGTACCCAGAGTGGTCCCCGAGAAGTACCTAGACAAGCTGGAGCAGGTAGTAACCTGGGACGAATGGGATCCCAACAGAGACAGTTTTTCGATAGACTGGAAGGACTACTCGGAAGGGATGACTCGCCAAGATCCGTTTTCCAACGAGGGAGCATTAGATGGATGAAGAGCCGCTAGTCTCCCTTAGGAACTACATCGGGGGACGATTCGTAGAGCACACCGGCCCGGACTGGATGGACGTATTGGAACCAGCCACCGGACTAACCTACGGAAGGGTCCCGCTGTCTGACTCTGCGACGATAGACGCTGCAGTCGAGGCTGCCTGCAATGCCCAGCCCGAATGGGGGTCACTTAGTGCGGATGAGAGAGCTGATTGGCTGGACAAGATAGCAGACTACCTGGAGTCATCTTTCGAAGAGATAGCTGCACTTGAGAGCAGGGACACTGGGAAGCCGATTTCACTTGCTAGGTCGCTAGATGCTAACAGGTCAGTTACTAACTTCCGATTCTTTTCGGGAATGATCAGAGAGCAGAAGACCGAGGTCTTCGAAACGGATGACTCCACAAACTACGTTTTGAACAAGCCAGTTGGCGTAGGTGCTCTGATTACGCCTTGGAACCTCCCCTTGTACCTGCTGTCATGGAAGGTTGCACCCGCAATAGGGATGGGTAACACGGTGGTCTGCAAACCGAGCGAGCTTACACCCATGACCGCAGACCTCCTCATGAGGGCTGTAGATGGAGTTGGCCTGCCAGCTGGAGTGGTCAACCTCGTCCATGGTGACGGAATAGGGGCCGGAGCACCCCTAGTGGCTCATCCGAATGTGGATCTGGTGTCTTTCACAGGGGGTACTTCGACAGGAAAGAAGGTGGCCTCCTCCGCTGCTCCCATGTTCAAAAAGATGAGTCTCGAGCTAGGGGGAAAGAATTCCAGTATTGTCTTCGCAGACTGCGACATGGATAATACAGTATCTGGAGTAGTCAGATCTGGGTTCCTGAACCAGGGTCAAGTTTGTCTGTGTGGCTCAAGAGTACTGGTAGAGGAGTCGATTTACGATGAGTTCGAAAGAAAGTTCGTAGAGGAGGTAGGGGCCCTGACCGTAGGAGACCCATCCGAAGAGTCGACCCAACTAGGGGCCCTGATATCGAAGGAGCACCTTGAGAAGGTCCGGGGTTACGTTGACCTAGCACTCGAGGAAGGTGGCACGGTTCTGACTGGTGGGGAGCCCATCCTTCCATCAGAGCTACGAGAGGGGAACTGGATGGCTCCGACCGTTATCTCTAACCTACCTCCCGACTCAAGGTGCTCCACCGAGGAGATCTTCGGGCCGGTGGTTACTCTTCACAGGTTCGAGACCGAGGAAGAGGCACTAGACATAGCAAACTGCACTCGCTATGGCCTCGCCGGCAGCGTCTGGACCAGTGACTTGGAGAGGGGGAAGAGGTTCTCAGAGTCAATTGAGACCGGGATGGTCTGGATCAACGCATGGCTGCACAGGGACCTACGAGTTCCGTTCGGGGGGGTGAAGGACAGTGGCGTTGGAAGGGAAGGAGGGAAGTGGAGCCTGGGATTCTTCTCGGAGGCCGTGAACATATGCGTAAAGCACGACTAGCGCAGCAAGAGTGAAAGTCCCCAATTGTCGGACGGGTAAGATGCCTCCTGCTGGAATAGTGGGCCTTGGTGCTCACGTCCCCTCCAAGGTGATGACGAACGAGGACTGGGCAGGGCTGGTAGATACCAGCGACGAGTGGATCACCACAAAAACCGGAATCAAAGAGAGGAGGATAGCAGACCCGGACGTCTGCACGAGTGACCTAGCGGTGATTGCGAGCCAACAGGCGATAGAGGAGGCTGGCCTTTCTCCAGAGGATATCGACATGCTGATCCTAGCAACCAGCAGCCCAGACGTCCCACTATCTTCCACGGCAAGCATCACCCAGCATAAGCTCGGATGCATCGAGGCAGCGGCTTTCGACATCAACGCGGTATGCGCTGGTTGGGTGCATGCGCTGGACATCGGATCCAGATACGTAGGAACCTCTGACTACTCCAATGTTCTAGTGGTCGGGTCAGAGATTTACAGCAGGATCTTGAATTGGGAGGACAGGGGGACCTGTGTTCTTTTCGGAGATGGTGCTGGTGCAGCCGTGCTGTCTGAGGTCGAAGAGGGCAAGGGGATTCTAGGTAGCTGGATGATGTCCGATGGCAGCGGCTCAGGCGTAATCGAGATCCCGGCGGGCGGGGTGCGGAAACCGATCCAATCATCCGCTTTCGTGGAGGGGGACCAGTACTTCCAGATGGACGGTCGAGCTGTTTGGAATTTCGCGATAGAGGCCTTCCCACAGGCAGTCAGAGGAGTCCTCGACAGGGTAGGGGTTGACCTATCCGAGGTGGATCTGATCATTCCGCACCAAGCGAACCTGAGAATCGTCGAGGCGGGAATGGCTAAACTCGGCCTTCCGATGGAGAAGACCTTCACCAACATTGAGAGGTATGGCAACACTGCCGGTGCCAGTGTCCCGATCGCTCTGAGGGAGGCGGTCGGCAACGGGGTCCTGAGCAGAGGTGACCTCGTGGTGACTGTAGCCTTCGGTGGAGGCTTGGCATGGGGTGCGAATGCATTCATCTGGTGAGGTCTAGAAAAGAACGAAACCATAGGGCGGGCTCTGCGAAATCATGCAAGACCCGCAGAATCTCTCAGAAGGAGGGTTCGGGCAGATCACTTATCCCTCGGCAAGCCCATTCGAAATTCACCACATCCTCTGCAAGATGGATGAGGCCATCGAGCATCCCGTTTTCGGCTCGCTGCTGGTCCCCGAGGAGCCAGGAGAAGGACCGATGCCATGTGTGGTTGCAGCCCATGGGAGCCTCAACTGGAGGGGTCATCACCACGAGCACATGGTCCGCTGGCTTAATGCAGGAATCTGTGTTTTCAGGGTCCATTCCTTCGACTCCAGATCAGTTTACTCCGTGGTCGAGGATCAGATGCAGGTCACTCACGCGATGATGCTGGCTGACTGTTACCAGGCCCTGAGAATGCTAACAACCCACCCGTTGATAGACGAGAGCAGGATTGGCATAGCAGGGTGGAGCCTGGGCGGAACAGTGGCGCTCTACTCGGCTTGGGAGCCTGTAGCGGAGTCACTGGCTCCCGTCGGGGAGAGGTTCGCGGCGCACCTATCCTTCTATCCGGCGGCCCATATGAGGACAGAGGTGCAGAGGTGGTCCGAAAAGCCGATACTTGCGCTACATGGAAGCGCTGACGACTGGGTTCCACTCAAGCTACTCGAGGGCTTGTTAGAGAACCTCACGCCCCATGGGGTTGACCTGAGGGTACACGTCTACGAAGGAGCGCCGCACTCATTCGACTCGGTAGAGCCCCTCGACTTCGATCCCCGTGCAATTAGGCTTGATGAGCACCGCACGGTAACGATTGACTCTGAGGGCAGCATGTGGGGGGAGCTCGAGCCCGGAGTAATCATGCCCCTTAACGAGCCTGGCGATAGGTTGGCGGCGTTCCAAGCCATCGGCAATCTAGGAGTTCACAAAGGAGTGGACTGGAGTGCCAGAAAGCACTCACTTGATCTTGCCGCAGAGTTTCTAGAAGATGTTCTGAGCCCTGAAAAATAGTGCCCAATTTGCACTTCCCATCAAGGTATCCTTTTATCCGTCCCGCTATGGGAACGGACGATGAGGCGCGCAGCAGTATTACTAGTAATACTGATGATTTCTGCAATACCATTCTCAATTATTGAAGGGGGGTACTCCTTAGACAAGGCTAATCAGAAGAGTCACTCTTCTGAGTCCGGATGCGCAAACCAGACCCACTCAGGCGGTCCATTCTATGCGGACACGGTGAACGGGGACGATTCCTGGGGAGGTACAGAGTCGTGCCCAACAGCAACAATCCAGAAGGCGATCGACCTCGCAACTGAGGGAAGCAACATTGTGGTCAGATCTGGCACATACCACGAGACAGTAACCCTGAACGAGGCCAACATGACTCTGAGTGCAGCCGACGGTGAGAGGGTCGTTCTAGACGGTAGTGAGAGCGTCACAGGAGATCTAGGGGGAACTTGGATAGTCCACGATAGCTCCTCATCAGAGGGAACGATATGGAAAGCGAACCTTAGCAAGGATGCATGGCAACTGTTCGTGGAATACGAGGAGGAAATGCCAGCCAGGTGGCCGAACGCCAACTTCTCTGACGGGACTGCTCTGAATGACGAAGAATTCTGGGCTCACGGTTCAGTTGACGTCGGTGACTACCAGACTGATGCCACGTCTGATTGCAACCCCGGAATGGTAAAACACCAGGACGGGAACAAGTACTACTGCCTAAACTACGTCAACGGAGAATTAGAGGACGACAACTCATCATACCTAGGTCACGACGGTTTGATAAACAGCGGCGTCAATGCCACTGGAGCGATAGCCGTCCTTAATATCGGGTCCTTCAGGACATGGAGCAGGAACGTGACTTCGCACAACACCAGCAACGGGTCGTTTACCTTCGAGGAAGTCCCAAGCAGCGAATGGAAGTACAAGCATCACATGTACTTCTTGACTCAGAAGCTCGACCTTCTCGACGTACCTGGAGAGTGGTTCTTCGACCATGAGTCGGCGGGAAATACCGTCTACTATATGCCTCGAGACGGAAAGGACCCCAATGACCTGAACATCAGGATGAAGACGCAGGCATACGCGGTCCTCTGTACTGATGACGACGGGGTGAAGGTAGAGAATTTCGACTACTTCGCGACCACCTTCAGCCTAGACGACTGCGATGGGGGCGAGATTAGGAATTCGACCCTCCTGTACCCCAGCACCTCGAAAAGATCACTGGGGCATGCCGGGGAGGACATGGACAATCGCTTCGTGTCCAGAGTCGATGACTGCATCGGCTGTCTGATTGACAGGTGTGACTTCCTCTACACTGACGGTGCTGCATTCGAAGCCCATGGAGGTGCGTCAAGCTCCCAGAACAACACAATAAACAACTCCTATTTCTATCACATCGACTGGTCCGGTTCCGATCAGAAGAGTCTGATGACTACCATCATGATGGATGGAACTACCAATCGATTCACAAACAACACGATGCACAAGACGGGTACCTCTGCCACTATCAGGATCGGCAACGCACCTCAAATCATGTTCAACGAAATCTTTGACACGGCCTACATCCAGTCTGACGGGACAGTCGTCCAGATGATGCAGGCCGAGCAGGCCGGGGCCACAGTAGCCTACAACTGGATCCACGACGTGCCTAAGTACGGTATCAGGATGGACGGTCCCTTCGGAGGGACTAACTCTGGAAGGAACGCGAGCGTTCACCACAACGTTCTGTGGAACGCCAACGGAGCAATTGTGGCGAAGGGGGACTATCACAACGTCAGCAACAACACCGTCCTGCTAGGCTCAGACGGAGACAGGAACCACATTATAGTCCTCTATGATTCTACGGGAGGTAACGAGAACTCTACTATCATGTCAAACGCCGCTGATACCATCAGCGGGCACAGAACCAACTCGAACGAATCCAACCCGATTCCTGTCAACAACAACACCATCGGGAACAACTGGAACGGGTACGACGCGCAGAACGCGAACGAGAGTGTCTCAGGAATGCTTGTCTCGGTCAATACAAGTGACTTCAGGCCCGTGTTCGGTTCGGAGATGGACCTGATGGGAGCGGGAGCTTACTCCAGCACCCAGAACGCGACCGTCCCTGCTGACCCGTCCTCCTTCGACCCGTCGACCTACTACTGGCTTCCGGGGATTAAGAGGAACGCGTCAAGCCCGTACGAACAGACCACATTCGACCTTCCATGCCCATCGGGCCAGTTTCGGTCCGCCGCAGGGGGCTCATGCGAGTCGGCTCCGGCTGGCCAGCACGTTCCCCTCTGGGGTTCCAGCTCGGCGACCGAGTGCACTGCTGGCACCTGGCAGAACCAGACGGGTCAGTCCAACTGCATGAATGCCAGCGCGGGCCACTACGTGGATGCGAATGGGTCGAACGCGCAGACTCCCTGCGGGCTTGGCACCTGGAACAACCTGACCGGGCAGGAGGCCTGCACGAACGCCAGCGCTGGCCAATACGTGGACTCGAACGGGTCGACATCCGAGACTCCCTGCGGGCTTGGCACCTGGAACAACCTGACAGGCCAGTCGGTCTGCACGAACGCCAGTGCGGGCCACTACGTGGATGCGAACGGGTCGACATCCGAGACTCCCT
>MDSZ01153137.1_pt1 | contig 10088 bp, 9 predicted proteins | sample 811201 | NCBI WGS metagenome assembly MDSZ01 (sample SAMN05326647, study PRJNA326480) | marine metagenome | isolation source: seawater | place: Indian Ocean: North | collected 2010 | reverse complement strand
TTTACAGTACCTTTAGCAAACGATCAAAGTTCAGCATCACAAGGCTTGTTGATGCCAAAACTACAATATCGTTTTAGAGCGATCCTGGAAAATTTTGGAGTATCAACACCAAGGTCTGAATTAACAAAACAGATCATGGACATAACAAGACCTAATTTAAGTTTTGATCAAGTTACATTAGATGTGTACAACTCAAGAGTATATGTTGCAGGTAAACACACGTGGGAACCTATTACAATTACATTAAGAGATGACGTAAACAACTCGGTAACTAAATTGGTTGGTGAGCAGATTCAGAAGCAGTTTGACTTCTTCGAACAAGCAAGTGCGGCATCTGGTATAGATTACAAATTTACAACTAGAATTGAAATGCTAGATGGTGGTAACGGAGCAAGTGCACCAAATGTATTAGAAACATTTGAATTATATGGTGCTTACATAGAAAACGTTAACTACAATTCATTAGCATACAACACTTCGGAACCAGCAACTATCACTTTATCAGTAAGATATGACAACGCGGTGCAGACACCACAAGGAACTGGTTTAGGTACAGCGGTTGCAAGAACACTTGGTACTTTAAGTACAGGTGGTGGTCAATAGTAATTAAACAAGCAATTATAAACAGGAAAAGCGTCTTTAACGGCGCTTTTTTTGTGGCTATAAATAACTGGTATGCCAAGCATTAATAATTTTTTAAAAGGTTTCCAAGACGGTCTTCCAGGAATGAAAGATTTCCGTCACGCTAGTAGATTATTTGTTAGTGACAATCATAAACTAGAACCAAAAAGAAAATTTCTATTTCACGTAGTTTTTCAACTTAATGATGATGTATCATTTGACAAATTTTCAACTAACGAAAAATTACAACTTAACATGTTAGTGAAAAGTTGTGATCTACCAAGATACAACCTTAACTATGAAGAAAAAACACAGTACAATAAAAAAATGTATGTGCCTACGCGAATAAGTTATGATCCAGTAAACATTGTTTTTCATGATGACTATGCAGACACAGTAAATGCATTTTGGAAGAAATATTACGAATACAATATAGCAGATCCTGTGGCACTTAATTCAAACGAAATAATTGGCTCAACAAAAGACGACTATTATGATAGTAATGATAACAGACAAGTAAACAAATACGGTCTGGACACACCCAAGGAGAGAAAGAAACCTTTTATAAGACAGATAGATATTTTTGTTTTACATAAACAAAGATTTACATCAATGTCTTTAATTAATCCTGTAATAGGAAGTTTTAATCATGACAACGTTGACCATGCAGACGGCACAGGAGTAATGCAAAACACAATGCAGGTTCTTTATGAAACAGTGGTCTATGGTGCGGGTAATATAACAGCGGCGGATCCTTTAGGCTTCGCAAAAATAAATTATGATCTTGAACCTAGTCCTTTGACTGTATTTGGAAGAGGCTCTCAAAGTATATTTGGTCCAGGAGGTGTTGTCGATGGCGTTGGATCTGTAATTAGAAGTATTCAAAACGGAAACATTCTTGGAGCAATATTGGCGGCCAACAACACATATAGAAATGCAAAAAAAATTAAAAAATCAGCGGCTAAAGAAGAACTAAAAGGCATAGTGAAAAAAGGAGTCCTTGAAGTTGGCAAACAAGCAGGCACTATTACAAATCCAGTATCGAATTTTGCCGTAGGAGCCGCAGTGGCTTTAGGTGCGGCATCGTTAACAAAGACACGAAGAAAAGGCACATATGACAACACCAATCAAAGTGATGCCCGAGTAATATCTAATGTAGTGTTGGACACAACAAATTTTTTAACCGCGGACGAGGCCTACAAACTTGTCACCAGCAACAGCACTGTCAAAGACGAAATAGCCGCTGGAATTTATTATAAAGATATAGGTTCAAGAACAGGATTGACAGTTGCAGAAAGTGATATCGAATACAATAATAGTATAGACAGTGTGCAAACAGTTTATAAAAATAAAGCAACAACAGATATAAGAAGATTAGTAACAGAAGGATATATAAAAATTGAAAGAGCATCATTAGATGTATCTATTTCAACAGAGAAGGCACAATTATAATGACCGAATTTTATACAAATTTACCGCCAAAGGATAAAGATATTTTGGAAAAAACTATTGATAAGTTGAAAGATACAGATTTCCAAAAAGAATATGAATTCAATGTTGGAGAATATGATAGTACTATTGCATTTTTTGTAAAAAGAGGATTTACAAGAGTGGCGGCTGAGTCAACAGCGATTGCAATTTTGTCACAGGCAAAAATAGATAATGTCAAACCAGGAGAAATTTTGGACATTGTAGGTACCGCCAATCCGGTCAAACTAGATGAATTAGTAACAATAATTTTGAATGCTAATAGATTTAAAACCAGTAGATTGGGTGTAAGGCAAAATCGATCCACGCGGGAAACAGTGTCTAGAAATATTATAGACTAATGTTACCAAGATTCGCAAAGGGGAAGTTTACTCCAAAAAATAAACAAAAATATGTAGGTGTCAAATCACCAACCTATAGATCTAGTTGGGAACACGCATTTATGAGATTATGTGATGAGCACCCTAACGTTTATCAATGGGCCAGCGAAAGCATAAAAATTCCTTATAGGCATCCATTCACAGGAAAATATACAATTTATGTTCCAGATTTTTTTATTGTGTACCAAGACAAAAACGGAAAAAAACATGCAGAAATGGTTGAGGTGAAACCAATGAGTCAGACAACAATGGAAATGGCAGGAAAGAGTCTTGCTAAAAAGAAACAGGTTGTTGTTAACATGGCAAAATGGGAGGCGGCAAATGCCTACGCAAAACAAAGAAAAATAAGATTTAGAGTCGTATCAGAAGAACAATTATTCCATAACGGAAAACGTAAGTAAATAAAAACATGACAAAAAAACTAGAAGATATTCTTAATTTACCAAATGTCAAAGAAGCATTCAAAGAAGTAGATAAAAAAGAACAAGCAAAAGCAAATAGGGATCAAACAAAAGAAGTAATGAAAAATGTTGATCCCGAAACACGTAAAAATCTTGAAAAAAGTTATGCAGAATTTGATAAAATTGCGGCCGCTTTACCACAAGTGAAAGGACTAGGCGAACTGTCAGACCTTGAATTAGACAAACTTGCTGTTGAGGCCGAAGAAAGTTATAAAAATTTAATGGATCTAGGCATGAACGTTGACTCCAGATACTCGGGTAGAATCTTTGAAGTGGCCAGTACTATGCTTCGTAACGCAATTGATGCCAAAGGATCAAAGATTGATAAGAAGTTAAAAATGGTGGAATTACAACTTAAAAAGTTAAAAATTGACAAAACGGGCAAGGACGACGGTCCTATAGAAGAAAGCGACGGATTTGTAATATCTGACCGTAACGAATTGATGAAGAAACTACTGAAAAAAGACTAAATATTGCATATGAGCACGTTTACACAGTATCTAACAGAATCCGCAAAGTCATATGACTTTAAAATAAAGATCGCAGGTGAGCCTAAAGACATTGACAAAAATCGTTTAGAAACTGCATTACAGAAGTTTGAAGTTACTAAAATGTCTGCAGGAAAAAGCACACCTATTCAATCATTACCATTAGATTTTCCTGCATTGAGTAATGAATCAGTAACAATATTTGATGTCACTACAAGTTATCCTGCTTCAGTAAGAGAAATGAGAGAGTATATTGCCGACTATATGCGTATTGCTCCAGCATGTGTTGTGGTACGAAAACCAAACGAGCCAACTGAAGAATATCAAGAACAAATGGAAGTAGCAAAAAATTCTGAATACAAAAACAAATTATTAGATCTTGAAATGAAAGATTCACCAAAAGTAAACGCAGAAGATTTTCATTCTACAAAAGCAAACATGAGTTTGTTAAAAGAATTATTAAAAGACAGAGAAGAAAATAAAGATCAGCCAAAAGAAAAAGAGAATGTTTCAACTAAAGAAGACGAAGCGGCAATGTCTCCTTTAAGCAAAGCATCTAATCCACATCCAGATCCAAAGAGGAAATAATTATGGAAATGATAGACGTGTTAAAAAAATTACAGGAAATTGCTCAGACCAAACCTGAATTAGTAAAAGATGCAGTCGAAAATGTTGAAAAAACAAATCCAAAAGAAGTGGACGAAAACGCAGTTGAAAGTGATAAACCTATTCAAGAATTCCAAGTTGGAAGTTACAAAGACTTTTTAAAATCCAAAGGTGTTGATATATTCAAAATGAAAGGTGACGACCATGCCAAGTATTCACAGATGTACAAAGCGGCAAAAGATGATGCTAGTAAAGACGCTATGGTTAAAAGAGGCACAGCCGATCAAAAAACTTACACTCCGTCAACAAAAGACACACCTGCAAAAATCGAAGATGAAACTAATGAAAGAGTGGGTGGCATGAGTGACATACATATAGGCGCACAAGAAGTTGTTGGTGAATACACAGACGAAGACGGAAATTTAAAAATGCCTAAAGATCAAGTAATAAGAGCAATGGAGATGGAAAAAGCAAAAGCACCTTTTCCTAAATCATATGAAATTGAGACAGCGATCAAAATGGTGCAAGATGATTTTGATGCCAGCGGAGAGCCTAAACCAGACATGGAACCGGCTATGGATGCAGAACAACCTGCAGATGAAGGAAACGAATTTGCAATGGCAGTACAAAAGGCAAAAGCGGCAGGTATGAAGGCCGGCGATAAATTTAAAGTGGGCGACAAAGAATACACTTTGAAAGATTCAGATTTCGAACAGGTAAATACAAACACTATGGAAAACAAAGACAAAAAAGCAGTTAATGAAGCAATTCAAATGACAGCAGACACTCCTGAAGAAGCAGGAATGTTGATGCAGATTTTAAAAATGGCAGGAATCAAACCAATGGGTGCTGAGATGCCAAGCATGGAACCTGAGCACGGATCAGAAATGGATCCAGGTGAACTTAACAAGCAAATGGACGCTCCAACTGATGGTGACGTAATGGCAAAATACAAAAACATGGTTATGAAACCAGACATGGAAAAACAAGAAGAAACATTCGCTAATGCACCAGACGGTTACAAAGGTGAGCCAGAAACAAAAGACGTAGACACTTTAGTAAATGTACATTCAGGTGGTTTGAACAAAAGAAAACAGCAATACAAAAAAGAGTATCCAGGAGACAATCCAATGGCGGCTGAAGACAAAATTACTGAACAAGATCTAGCAAACAGTTTAAGAACACAATACGAAAGTTTCAAACAAGCATATCAAGAAGCGGCAAAACCAGACTACATCGACCTTGACAAAGATGGTAATAAAACTGAACCAATGAAAAAAGCCGCTAAAGACAAAGAAGACAAAGAGAAAAAATAAGTCTTTTCCTAGCGTCAATTTACTATTAAATACTACACTATGGCATACGTTAGTTTAGATTCTGATCAAATCAAACGTGCGAATAAAAGGCACAAATATTCAAAGGAACAGGTCCTGCAACTTGAAAAATGCATGGACCAAAAGACAGGTCCGCTGTTCTTTATGGAAACTTTCATGAAGATACAACATCCAACCAAAGGCGAAATGCCTTTCAAACCTTATCCATATCAGAAAAGATTGATAGAGGCATACAACGATCATAGATTTTCGATATCAATGTTACCTAGGCAGACAGGAAAAACAACCTGTGCATCAGGATATCTAATATGGTATGCCATGTTTAAACCTGACTCACAGATACTAATTGCCGCACACAAATACGCAGGAGCATCTGACATAATGTCAAGGGTGCGTTACGCATACGAGATGTTACCTAGTTGGATAAAGGCAGGAGTAACACAGTACAACAGGAACAGTATAGAGTTTGACAACGGTTCAAAGATCATGGCAACCACAACAACAGAAAACACAGGACGGGGTATGTCCTTAACAATGATCTATTGTGATGAGTTTGCTTTCGTGCAACCACCAGAGAAAGCCAAAGAGTTTTGGACTTCACTATCTCCAACATTGAGTACAGGTGGTAAATGCTTAATTACTTCAACACCAAACAGTGACGAAGACCAATTCGCCATGATATGGAAAGAGGCAAATAAAAGATTTGATGAATATGGAAATGACAAAGTAATAGGCACTAACGGATTTTATGCTCTTAAGGCACACTGGTCAGAACATCCTGATAGAGATGAAAAATGGGCAGAAGCAGAAAGATCAAGAATTGGTGAAGAAAGATTTAGAAGGGAACACGAGTGTGAATTCTTAATCTTTGACGAAACTTTAATAAACAGCATATACTTGGCAGAGATGGAAGGCGTGCCACCTGTAGAAACAACAGGACAAGTGCGTTGGTTCAAAAGGCCAACACCAGGACACACTTACTTGACAAGTCTAGATCCTAGCATGGGTACTGGGGGTGACTTTGCCGCTATCCAGGTATTTGAATTGCCTACGTTTGAACAAGTTGCAGAATGGCACCATAACATGACGCCAATGAACAAACAAGTTCAAATATTACAACAGATCAACAAGCATATCAACGATGCAATACTTGAAAAAGACTCAAGTGCTACTCCACAAATTTTTTACTCCATGGAAAACAACACGGTTGGAGAGGCCGCACTTATGAGGGTAATGGATATAGGTGAAGAAAATATAATTGGAATGTTCCTGTCAGAACCTATTAGAAAAGGACACAGAAGAAAATTCAGAAGAGGTTTCAACACCACTGCAAAACACAAAATAGATGCCTGCACAAAATTCAAAGAGTTGATAGAAAGCGGCAAAATGAAGATTAATTCGCAACTTTTAATAAGTGAATTAAAGGATTTCGTTGCGACTGGTATGAGTTATAAGGCAAAACCAGGACAGCATGATGACCTTGTTAGTTCATGTTTAATAATGACACGTATGATGAAAGTATTGGCGGATTTTGACCCTAAAATATTTGAAAAATGGACTAATCGAAGCAGTGAAATGACCACTCCTATGCCTATCTTTGCAAACCTATATGGATAATAAATACACTATATGAATCCAAAAACATCAAATGACCTGTTTAATAAGATAAGATCACAGTTCAGCAATATTGAAATAGGAGATGAATCAGGACAACCAACAGCCGATGCTTCCAAGGCTGTGTTCTTTGATTTTGAGTTCAAAGAAGATGCAGACACATTTGGACGAGTAAGTGTGTCTTTAGCAGATGGTGAAAGCATGAAAGTTTTCTACAACCGTAATCTAGTGGACAAAATTGACGAGGACAGCAAAAGCGAATGGTATGACTTCCTTAAGGAATTGAAGGATTTTGCAGTAGAACACCAACTACGTTTTGATGTGCGAGATATTACCAAATCGAACCTAACGAAGCAGGATTATAAGAATCTTGCAGATACGAACGAAACGGTAAATACTGACGAGATGTCAGAAGAATTAGCAAGAATAACAAAATTAGCAGGCGTAAATGAAGGCCTTACAGGTTCAGCACGTAGATCATATGAGAACCTAGACAAGACAAAATTAATAATCAGACACACAGGATCAGTGGACGAAACTGTACCAGGTGCAAGATCAAGACAGATACAATCACTATACATCGAAAACGAAGATGGAGAAAGATTCAAGTATCCAATGACACACCTAGCAGGTGCAAGAGCAATGACAAGGCACGTTGCAAATGGTGGAAGACCACATGACGAGTTTGGACAACACATTGTATCAACTTCAGAAGATATAGCAAAATTAAATTCATTTGCAAGATATGTTTCAAATAAAGATCAATTAAATGACAACGCAGGTGACATCATAGAACAGACAAAACTTAAATTGGAAAACTTAAGATCATATGTGAAAAATTTAAGCAAACAATCGCACTACGAAGAATCAATGAAGAATTTCAAACCATCCGAAGCAGTTGTGCTTGACGATGAAACTGCAAATTCTTACAAAGATAAGTTCACGCTTAAAAATTTAGATGGCAGAGTGGAAGAGGCTTTGCCATTGATTCACAAAATCATGAGTGAATTACAGAACACAGAAGAAGAAAAGGTAAATGAATTAGACCCAGGCGATGAGCCAATTGATGCACCAATTGAGCCACAAGTGGATCACGGTGCTGTTGTTCAAAGTTTCTTAAATGATCCAGACAGTAAAATATATCTTAACAAAGAAATGCCTGATCATGTGTTAAAATACAAAGGTGAGAAGCATGGCAAAAATACAGCGTTCTTAAACATTTTATCTGACATTGCTTCAAGGATGTTGACAAAGTCGGGCGAAGAAGATAGGATAGCAAATTTTGCCTCTAGAGTTGCAGATGCAGTCGCACAGGAAAAATCACCGTTCTTCAAACCAGGCCCTGATCACATGAAGAATAAAAAAATTGCACTTCAACTTGCACAGAGATACATGAAAGACAAAGTTGAAATAGATCCAGCAGATTACAATCCAAAGAAAGACATCAAAGGAAAACCAAAAACAGGCACAGAAAGTTTTGAACAGTGGGTGGACGAGACACTAGAGCCATTCATGCCGGAGCAAATGAGTGACAAACAGATTGACAATTTCCATAAGGAACTGGACAAAGTTGTCCACAAGCACATAGGACACAGTTCAGATGAAAAGAAAGAAAAAGAAGACATGAAGAAAGAGGAAGTTTTTCCGGAAGGCACAACTTTCGAAGATATCAAGCCTTATGTGTCAATGTACAGAGACGACAAAGATGGCAAGATGATATACGATGTCCTAGACAAGGACAGCAAGTCAGCATTCAAAACACATGACAGCAAAGAAGCAATGGCATATCTTTCCAAAAATTTTGACAAGTTGAAAAATCCAATGCAGAAAGAATCAATTAACGAATCAAGATCTAAAATCGTAGCGGCCATTAAGGCAAAAGTAGACAGCGACACAGCACAAAATATCGCAGGCGTTGAAGAAGAAATCACTAGAATAACGCAACTAGCAAATTACCAATAAATCCACTAGACATTTCATAAATATAGTAGTATATTATTGCTTTATTGCTTAATATACTTTAGGCACAAACATAGGCAAACAAGGAGGCTTACATTATGGCTACATTGGCTGAAATAAGAGCGAAATTAAAATCACAAGAACCAAATCGCTCGGGTTCATCAACAGGCGGAGACAACGCCATCTACCCACACTGGAACATACAAGAAGGACAAGAATCAGTTGTTAGGTTCTTACCAGACAAGGATCAAGGTAACACTTTTTTCTGGATGGAAAGAAACATGATCAAACTGCCTTTCGCAGGCATCAAAGGTCAAACTGACTCGAGACCAGTTACAGTGCAGGTACCATGCATGGAGATGTATGGCAAAACATGTCCGGTACTAACGGAAGTTAGACCATGGTTCAAAGACAAGAGCATGGAAGACATGGGCAGAAAGTATTGGAAAAAGAAAAGTTACATTTTCCAAGGTTTTGTGGTACAAAATCCATTGAACGAAGACACAACACCAGAGAATCCAATCAGAAGATTTATAATTGGACCTCAGATCTTTAACATTATTAGATCGGCATTGCTTGATCCAGAGATGGAAGAATTGCCAACTGATTATGTGAAAGGTGTTGATTTTAGAATTACTAAAACAACTAAAGGTGGATACGCTGACTACTCAACATCTAAATGGTCAAGAAGGGAAAGAGCACTGGACGAAGCAGAAAGAAGTGCTATAGACAAGTTTGGTTTACACAATTTGTCGGACTTCAGACCAAAAGAACCAACAGAAGCAGAAGTAAAAATAATCAAAGAATTATTTGAGAAATCTGTAGATGGTGAGGCTTATGATCTTGAGAAGTATGGACAGTACTTTAGACCAGTAGGAATGAGTGCTAACCAAGTGTCTGTTCCAACAGCAAGTAGACCTGCTCCAGTTGAGAAGACTGCGGATCCGGTAAATGCAGAAGTGAAAACCGAAGCACAACCAACTCCAGCGGCTCAACCAGCACAGGCAGATGCCCAACCGGCAACTGATAGTGCCAAACGAGCAGAAGACATCTTGAAGTTGATTAGATCAAGACAAGCAAAATAATCTGACATTTTACCAAGGCCTTAATATTGACTATTGAGGCCTTGTGTAATAT
>MDSZ01084909.1_pt1 | contig 10088 bp, 14 predicted proteins | sample 811201 | NCBI WGS metagenome assembly MDSZ01 (sample SAMN05326647, study PRJNA326480) | marine metagenome | isolation source: seawater | place: Indian Ocean: North | collected 2010 | reverse complement strand
TCCTACCACCTACAACCAAACCACAACATTTACATCTTTCATCCATATCATATTCATATTCTTTATCATCTATGTATTGTTGATGTAGGGTATCCATTTGATGTCTTATAATTCTAATCTTTTGGTAACTAAAATCACCTTCATCCCATAACTTTTTCATTACTTTATCTTTCATTATTACATCAATATTCTTTTGTTTCATTTCAACCCCAATTCTTTGAAAATGTTATCTAATTCACCTTCTTTGAAACCTTCATTATTTGAAACTGAATTAGTAGTATCCACACCATATATTTCATCTTCTAAAAATTCAATATATTCTTCCAACTTCAATATCATCCCAATCCATAATTCTTCATTAGAAAATCTCCAACTATTCTTTTGATATTCTTGATGTATCTTTATCATCATATCTAATTCATCTTCAATCTTCCAATCCTTTTGTGTTATGTATTTTGATTTTTCATCAAATCCATAATACATAGTTTCAAAATCTTTCCTTATAGTGTTATCTTTCAAATACCTATTCATAATCACCCCCACATCTACTTGAATAATCATCCCATTCACTTTGGATGAAATCATAAATCCTATCACTTATGTTATCTAAAAAATCACTAAACATTTGTAGTTGTTTTTCATCATCTTCACTAATACTAACCATATCTTCATCAATGGTAAATTGTGTATTCATTACATTCCCCTTATTTTATTATTTATGTTTTAGTTGTATTACCCCCATTAGATAATGAAATCCTTTGGGGGTAATCTTTTATTATACTTCTTCCATCAACCCCAAATTGTTTATGTAGGTTGGGATATATTCATTACCATTATTATCTTCTATAACAATTCTATAATCCCAAAATTCCCCAACACCTTTACCATTTTCATCTTTGTATTCATCCAAAAAGAAACTATCACAAAAGATATCAAACACACATTGGATGTTGTATTTACCATCAACAATTTTATCATCATAGTAAGTTTCATCTTCTTCAATTATGGTTTTGATTTTATCATTCAATGATTTTACAAAGTGTGTTTCATTGGTATATTGAAACCCACCATCATTCATATCTTTTTGAAATAGAAATGATTTGATTTTGATATCATCCACATAGGTGTTTTCATAAGATACATTATCATCAATCAAACAATTTGATATGTCATTCTTATCCCTTTTATAATTCATCTTTTTTGTTATTTCTTCCATCATACTTCCCCTTATTATCTTTTGTTTTTATTACCATTGATTATCAATGGTTACTATCTATAAGTATTGACAACTATTGAAAAAACATCATTTATTTTTAGATACTGAATAGTTACCCCCACAAATTGATTTTCCAACAACCACCAATCACCTACTATACCAAGTTACATAGGATGGAATATATCCCCAATTTATAATGGTGTATTTGTGGGGGTAACTTTTTATATTATGATACCAAATCATAAGGATATCATTATGGAAACAAAAAAGAAGTATGGGATGAAGGAAACCAAACTATACAATGAAATGGAAATTGAAAGGAAGAAAACTGATGGTATAGTTTTAGATAGTAAATCCATTTCAAACCTAACAAAAGATATATCACTAAAACCTTCAAAGATATCTTCACTATTCAAAAAGTTGAAGATGGAAGAAAGAAAGGTAATGAAAGATTTGATGGATGAAGTTGAATTATTAGAAAACACCAAATCCAATATCAAAGAATTGAAAAAAACAATTAGAAGAATACAAAATGATATTAGAAGGGGTTATGATGATAAGGATTTGGTTATTGATATCAAATTTAGAAAGAAGATTATAAAAGGTAATGAATACATTTATGGTAGGGTTTATTGGGATGGTAGTTATGATGGTAGTAAGGATGGTAGAAGGGAAATATCTATTGGTAGTGTTTCAAAAGTAATTGATGAAATCAATGTTTCAATTTTAGGTGGTGAATATGGTTATCCATCTAAAAGATTACCTAAATCATATAAATCAATTCCATTTGATATTATAAAAGAAGATAAGAAGGTGATGAAACTAATTGGTTTGGTTGGAAAGAAAAGATTTAGAAACTTCCTTTTCAAATCTTTGTTATCAAGAAGAAGTTTAGGGTATAGAATTAGATGTAAGGATATGGTTGGGTATTCTAAATCATATGATATTCCTACCTTATCAAAGAATACTATAAATCATATGGATGTAGTTGAAATGGATAATATCATAAAGAATTATGATACTTTCAAAGATACCCAATGGTATGATTATGTGGTGGAAAGAAGAAAGAAGATTGATAGTAAGAAATAGTGGGTAGTTATGACAACTACAATACCTTTATTTCTTCCAAAATTACCCTTTTTAGAAGGTTTTATTCTTCACATAAGTAAATTATCAAACCAACAACTTACATACCCCTAAAACCCCTTTTTTGAATTACCATATTTATTTGTAAATTATCTTATTATGGGTAACACACTTTTACTAAAAAGATTGGTAAGTAAAATCCAAAAGAAGATTGGTAATAATGAAACCAAACTATCCAAACTTCAATTAGATAAACAAATGATTGAAAAGGATAATGATGAATTGAAACAATTACTAAAATTCTATGATGATACATACAATCTAAAACCTACCATCATTCTAAATAGTGGTAGGGATAACAAATATGTATATGGAAAGTGTTGGTGGTATTCTAATGGTGTTGGTAGTAAGAAGAAAGGTTATAGATACTTTTTAGGAAAGATGGATGAAAGGAAATCCAAATCACATTGGGAATTGGTTTGTATTGAAAAGTTTTATAATCAACATATGACAACTATTGACAAAATCCATATAGGGAAAATCTAAAATTACTATTCACACCCATTAGATGACACCAAACCAAACATAACTTTTTATCAATAACCAAACCAAGATGACAACTATTGACTAAATGAAAAGTTTGGGTAAAAATTGACACCTATAAAATAATGGATATCCTTACCCCTTATGGGTAAATGAAAACCCATCATTCCCATCTTTTACTACCACCCCCATTACCACAATATTTATATATTGTTTTGTGGGGGTAACTTTTTTACCCAATTATACTGAATATTATAAAAAGTGGATTACTAATAGAAAGTGGGTTTGGAAATTGGAATGTATCCCATCCTTACATTGTCAATATCAACTATGTCATCACTAAAAAATCTACTTTCCCTTATTTCCTTTTTCTTTATAATACTCCAACACATAGAAGGGGTTAGTGGTAATCCTTTATATGACATAACATTGTTATTTATAAACCACTTTGACATCTTCCTATATCCCCATCCCCAATCCTTCATCACCATACAACATTTGTGAAGGTATTGTTGATAATCACTATACTTTGGGATGTATTGAATTTTGGTGGATGTGACACTTATATTGACTTCAAGATAGGGTTTTACATACCCTTCATAACTACAAAACCAAACTACTCCACTGTGACCAAGTGTTTGTCTTTTGTTGTTGTTATCATCTATTTTTTTTTGGTTGTTGTTATTCAACACTAAATCTTTGGTTGGGAAATCTACACTATTCTTTGGTTTGGTAAATGAAACTTCTTTGTTACTACTACCTTCAATAATCTTGTATTTCTTCCCATCTTCACCCCTTATCTTATCATCATTATAAACTAATTCATCATCAAATAGGGGTAATCTCAAAATAATATTTAGTTTATGTCTTTTATTTGTATAATCATAATCTACATAAATTCTATCTAAAAACTCTTGTAGTATTTCCTTCATCTTATGGGGGTTGGTTTCCTTCCTATACTTATCCAACTTCCTACCATACTTCTTCAACCAATCAATCCATTTGTTTTCATTATTTAGAAATTCAATTTGGGATTGTTTATCCCTAATTTTCTTTTCTACAATTTCAATATTATCATCTAATACCTTTATAATCTTTTCATAATGTTTCTTATCATTCAATAAGGTATTATCTTCATCACCAATCAAATGTTGTGTTTCAACTTCTAACTTATCAACTTGTAATTTGGATAACTTCTTTTGATATCCTTGAATTGATTTATTATGGTTTTTGATAACACTTTTATCACCACCACTTACCTTACCTTTTTGTTTCAAAACCTTATTCTTATAATCTTCTTTTATCCTATTAGATTTTTCCAATACATCACATATGGTATTCCATACTAAATAATCACTTTCCCATATGTTTATGGATTTTCTCATTTGACAATCTTGGTGTAATGGTTGGTTTTTCCATTGTCTTGTTTTTTGACTACAAAAGTAATAATACCTTTTTGTTTTTTCATCTATCAACCCACTAATTGGATTACCACAATCACCACAATACATAAAACTTCTCAATAGATAGAAGTGTTTTGACCTATTGATTTGATTTTTTCTAACCCTAATGTTTTCACATCTTTTTCTAACCCTATCCCATAAATCTTTATCAATCAATGGTGGTGTATCAATAGTAAATTCTTCACCATCCATAGTTTGTTTTATGAAACCAATGTAACTTGTTTTTCTCAAAATATGTTGGATACTTCCTAAATTCCAATTCACATTCCCCCTTGGGGATAACACACCATTCTTCAACATTTCTAATTGTATATCTTTGGTTGAATATCCTTTATCATACATTTCATATATTCTTTTCAACCACTTACTTTGTTTAGGATTTTCAACCAATCTTCTATCAACCAAATCATAACCAAAGGGTGGGTTACCACCTTTCCATAACCCCTTCTTCAACATTGACTTTTTACCTTGAATAGATTTCATCCTTCTTATTTGATTTTCATATTGTGAAAAGGATGATAGGATGTTATACATAAGGTTTTCATTTGGGTCATTGAAATCAAACAATCCACTATTTAGATATAGTTTCACATTGTTTTCTTTCAATCTACTTTTGATTTGGATGGATGTTACTTCATTTCTTGATAACCTTGAAAAATCATATATGTAAAGATGATTTATCAATCCTTCTTCCACATTCAATAACAATTCACTCAAAGTTGGTCTTTGTGATAAATCATCTTTACTACCACTTTTACCACCTTCATCCCAAACCCTATACTTCATACCTAATGTTTTGGATAATCTAATCCCACTTTTCTTTTGGTCTCCCAAAGAATAGTTGGTGGTTTGACCTTTGGTTGAAACCCTTGTATAAATGTGTAATATTTCTTTCTTTTTTCTACCCATAATTCCAATTTCACAACAACAAATGGAAATATTCCATCTATTTGGTAACTATAATATAAAAACAATATATTCCATAACCTATGGTGAATAGTTTTCACTTCTATAAGTTACATCATTCTGTATTACCAAATATACATCTTTTTATTGTTTATATGGTAATACATTTTGTAAATTATATTAGAAGATGAAGATGATTTTTATAACCATATACAACACTACTTATCTAACTTATAGGTAGGTGTAATGAAATCTAAAAAGGATACTATTATGAATAAAGTTTATGGATATGTTAGGGTATCAACATTGTCACAAAGTGATAACACATCTATCACACATCAAAAGGATACCATCAAAAAGTGGTGTGATTTATATGATTTACCATTAGTTGAAATTGTAGAAGAAGTTGTTAGTGGTGTTGGTGAAGATAGGGATGGTATCAAATACCTTATGGATAAAGTTGAAAATGGTGAATGTGATAAGATAGTAGTTTATAAGATTGATAGGTTGGTAAGAAGTTTTAGAAGTGGTGTAAATATAATTCAAGATTTGATTGAAAATGATTGTAAGATTGTATCTTGTAATGAAAAAATTGATACTTCATCTATAAGTGGTGAATTCTTTTTGAATGTATTATTGTCACTATCCCAAATGGAAAAAATGACAATTTCCCAAAGAATGAATAGGGGTAAGAAACATAAATTTATTGAAGATGGAAAGATGGTTTGTAGTAACCCACCATTTGGTTATTCCAAAGTTGGAAGTGATGTTGTTATGGATGATAATAGTAAGGTAGTAAAGTTGATATTCAAACTTTGGAATAAATGGATTGAATACCCCCAACATATTAGATGTAGAAAGATAACTACTTATCTAAACAATAAGGGGTATTCTTTTAGGGGTAGTAAATTTATTTCACAACACATCAAAAGGATTATTAGAAACCCTTTCTATAAAGGGATGATGTCATTTGGTAAAGTGGGAATGTCAAAACACACATATCCAACCATTGTAAGTAGTAGGATATACAATAAGTGTAATGGGTATAACCAAATCTAATATTCATTCAATTTAGATTTCTTCTTCTTATCTACCCATTTATATGGGGTGTTATCTTTTAGATGGTTACCTTTTTTATCCCACATCTTATTCTTTACACCTTTTAGGAAATATACTTTTTCCCAATCATATAAGGTATCCCATTTCCCTATGGAAACAAGGTGTGGTATCCTTACAACATTCATTCCACACCCACCTTTCTTCCTTCTTCTTTGTAGGGATTTTCTTATTTCATCTTCCCATAATATTTTAGAATAGTTGGTTTCCATTATCCTATCTTCTTTCCCCTAATGGGGTTTTGTTTATTCAATTCTTCTTCTAACATTCCATTCACAATGTTTAGGTAATATATTAGTGATTGTAACCTTTCTTTCTTTTCACCATCTTCATCTTCAACCTTTATGGTTTCCACATCATCAATCATATGGTGTAATTCAATCACACCACCTTCCCATCCTTTTTCTTCCATTAGTTTTACTTCTAAATTTCTAATCCATTCTTTCAATACTTCCAACTTCCCATCCCAACTGATAATTGGGTATTTATCATCACCCCTTTTCATATGGTAGTGTTGGTTGATGGTGTATTCCTTATTACTTACATCTTCACTTTCCCAATCATAATGAAACAATATATCTTCTAATTTACTTTTCACTTTTCTTCCCCTTCATTCTAAACTTCATATCATCATACCACCCATTCATATCATCTAATATTTGGTTACCCAATCTTTCACCTTCCCTTTCAATAGTTTGTTTCCTAAAATCCATTGTTTCCTTATCCTTTTGGGTTTGTTTAGGTAGTGATTGTAATTCCCTTTTCCATAGTTTCTTTTGTATTTCTTCCTTCATACTTCTACAAAACATATTCACACTTTCCATATATTCATCTTCACCCATATTATTCAAAACAAACTTTATCCATTCCTTCTTTACATATGAATGGTTTAGGTTTGGAATGATTGAAGTAAGATAAACTTTTGGTGGGATGATGACATCTAAATCATCAATCAAATCATCTTCATATAAATCATCATCATAATCATCTACTTCATCAAATGGATTTTGTGGTATATCAATATCTAATTCTTTTGTTTTTGGTTTCATAACAATCCCTTTTCATTTTGTTTTTCTAACATCTTCTTCAATCTTGGTGTGAAACATTCTTCCAACATCTTCTTACTATTTTCAATACTTTCATCTACACATCTTTTGTATTCAACCAACCATCCATTCTTACTTCCCCAATAATACCACAACTTTTGAAAGAAACCCTTTGGGTAGTGTCTTCCATTGTTGAAGAATATTCCTAATTGGGTGTTTTGAATGAAGTGTTGTTTGTAGGTGTAATCTTCTTTATCATATTCTTTTACAAATTCCTTCACCTTACCCCAACTTTTCCTATAAGATGGAAATAGGTGAATGAAACCCCCACATATATTTTCTATAATCATATTTTTCATACTTTCCCCTAACCTTATAACTAATCATCATTTTCCAATGATGAATAGTTTTCTATTCTATAAACATTACTTTTATGATGTCTTTATGGTTTCATTTATCCCACAAATAACTTCCACTATTGTTTTCACAAATCTTCAAAATTCAAAAACACCATCAGGATTAGGTAAAGAATATATTTTAGATTTCATCAAACCATTGTGGTTATCTATTGAATTGGATACAATCTTCCCTTTATATGGTGATACTGAATTTTATACCATATTGACATCATTGAATACTTTTACCATCATCTACACATTGGGTTACCCCAATCCTATCCCAAACTATTTTACACAACACCTTGATGGTGGATTATTATTTATTCAAAGGATATTTCCATTGATTGTGATTTTCACTACTATACATTTTCATTTTTTGTAATTCCCTTATTATTCACCTTCCAATGGTGGTTTTACTACATATAGTTTATTATCCACTATATGTTTGTGTTTATCCTTCACACTTTTGTTTTCCTTTGGAAACCCACCTTTGAATTGTGAATGTCTAAATGACTTCCACCTTCCTTTGGTATGTTTCCTATCTTTGGTTTTCTTTCCAAAGATTATTCCAAATTCCTTCCTTGATAATCCTTCAATCCTTTCTATTTCATTTTTTATGGTAATAATGAAACTATCCTTATTACCTAATACTTCTACTTTCCTATCCCATTCCTTGATATACATTCCCATTCTTGTAGTAATTCTTTTATTCCATTTATTACCCAACTTCCTAATGGTGTTGTATAGTTTGGATTTTAGATAGTGTATGTTATCCACCTACAACTTCAACCTTTGGTTGTTTGTTTATAGTGTGGTTTTCTAAATATGAATACACATCTTCTTTGTTGAAGAATATTCTATTACCCATTTTTGTATGGGGGAAATCTTCCCTTATTCTTCTTGATAAAGTTGATTGTGAAATTCCTAACTTTTCTAATAGTGTTTTCCTATCCCAATAATTTTCTAACATACTTATTTCTCCAATATTTTTTTGTTATTTGTTACTTACTTCCCTAATAAATAGTGATTACCAAAGAAAAGTGGTGAAAAACCTTCTTCCAAATAATTCTTTTTTTTATCACACACACATACATACCATTTTTAGGGTTGTAATACACACTACCCTTCAAAACCACCACCATAGTGTGTCAAATTACAATCCACTTTTTCATTAGTTTTCAATGGTTTTGTTTTCCACCACATAGTGTCTATAAATAATAGTAGTGTGTGTCAATTTATTATTCTATAAAACTTCCCATCTTCTTCACACTTTTCTACCACTTCTTTTATCCACCAACCACTTTGACCTTTGGTATTGAAAATCAAAATCCCATTGGAATAATCAATTACTTCAAAGAAACAATCCCTAAAATTCATTGGGTGGTAACCCTTACCATATTGGTATAATGGGTTGATGGTATAAGGTGTTGGTTGGTGATGTCTTGGTGGGAAATCAACATAATCCAATCCCATATCCAAACTAAACTTCTTTACTTCACTACCAATACCATACTTTATTACACTACTTACTATTTGGATATTGTCTTTACCATATCTTTCAAACAAATTTGACATTACCTTCTTCATATTCATTTTGTTTTCATAATAATGGGAATACAAAACCCCAATTCTTTTCTTCTTATAAACTTCCTTCAATCTATCTTTGATTTTTTTATCATCATCTAAATCCTTTTGGAAATCTTCACTATTCATATATTCATATTTATTCTTCAACACATCCTTATGATTACCATACCATCTATCCAACTTATAGTTTTCTTCCCTACTTATGTTTTTAGATATCACATACCCATCAATGTCAAATCCTGGTTGTGTGATTATTTCAATAAATTCATCTTCATTTAGATTGGGGTGGAAGTGTGTAATCTTATCCCAATATTCTTTTATGTATTTTTCTTCCATTACATAAAATCCAATATTTTTTCAATGTTGGATACTTTCCTATGGTGTAATGAAATCTTATCATACAATTCATTCCATCTTTTAGATAACTTATTATTCATCTTATCTACATCATCCCAATATGAATGTATGTTTTTACAATGATTACATACATCTTCCACTTCATCCTTATTGACATATTTGAAACCATCACCTTTATTGATAAGAATTAGGTTTTGTTTGAATTTCATTCTTTCTTCTTCATCTTCAATACAATAATAATGACAATCCCAATCAATTATTCCATTTGACATCCTACCACCTACAACCAAACCACAACATTTACATCTTTCATCCATATCATATTCATATTCTTTATCATCTATGTATTGTTGATGTAGGGTATCCATTT
>MDSZ01244872.1_pt1 | contig 10089 bp, 7 predicted proteins | sample 811201 | NCBI WGS metagenome assembly MDSZ01 (sample SAMN05326647, study PRJNA326480) | marine metagenome | isolation source: seawater | place: Indian Ocean: North | collected 2010 | reverse complement strand
TTAATAGGTTTTTTGATCAAATAATAATTTCATCAGAATATAACAATAAATTTACTGCAGTAAATTCAAGAAATATTACTCTAAACCAAAATGATTTTTTTATATCGGATAATATGCAGGATTTTGAAAATTTTGATTTAATAAAAATTTATTTAGGTAATGAAAACTTGAAGAATGAAAAAATATTTAGAGTAGACTCTTTGACTCAAATTATTAATGTTGGTTTGTTGTAGTAAAAATCTCAATATAGTTTTTCTACAGTAATAATTTTCTAAATTATGAAGTGTGTTAATTTTCGATTGGTATTATTTGAAAAACTTGATAATATTTTCAACTACATAATCTTGTTCTTTGATACTCATTAATGGAAATATTGGCAAAGAAACTAATTGAGAAGAATACTTATTTACATTTTTAAAATTTGATTGGTTAAATTTGTGAGACTTATAAGCTTTTTGATGATGAATTGCTTTCGGATAGTGTATACCCAATTCAATATTTTTTTCCATCATAAATTTCATAAATTGGCTTCTTTTTTTTGTTCTTATTACAAAAAGATGCCAAACATGAAGATTTTTTTCAAAAACTTCCGGTAATATAATATTTTTAATATCTGAAAGTTTTTCAAGATAATTATTGGCGATATTTAAACGTTGATGGTTCCATTCGTCTATCTTATTAATTTTCTCAGAGAGAACAATTGCCTGTAAAGTATTCATTCTAGAGTTAAAACCGATATTGTTGTGTATATACTTTTTTGTACTTCCCCAATTTCTAATAGACTCTAATTTCTTTGCAAAGATTTTATTGTTTGTTGTTATCGCTCCTGCATCACCCCATGCTCCAAGGTTCTTCCCAGGATAAAAACTATAAGTAGCTGCAATGCCATATGTTCCAGGTGGTTTATTTTTATATAAAGAACCATGTGCTTGGGCAGAATCCTCAATGTAACTTAAATTATATTTTTTACACAAGTAGCTTATTTTTTTGTTATCAGCCTGTTGCCCATATAAATGTACTCCAATAATTGCTTTTGTTTTTTTTGTAATATTTTTTTCAATTAGTTCTGTATCAATTAGATAAAAAGAATTATTGTCGACAAGTATTGGGGTTGCGCCTGCTCTAGTTACTGCCAAAGCCGTTGCTATAAATGTATTTGATGGAATTATTACTTCATCTTGGTGTCCAATTCCAAGCGCTCTTAAAACAAGTTCAATAGCATCTGTTCCATTAGAGCAGCTAATTGAATATTTAGAATTTGTATATTTACTAAAGGAGTTTTCAAAATCTCTTATTGAATCTCCTAAAATAAACTCATTTTTGTCAATAGTTTTGTCTAGCTTATTAAGAATATTCCTTTTAATTGGATTATGTATCCTGCTTAAGTCGTTAAATGGTACTTTCATTTTTTAATTAATTTATAATTAATTTCTTCCATTAATTTAATTACATTCAATGTAAGTTTCTTATTGTTTATAGTATTGAATTCAATACCATTTATTCTATTATAAAAATCAATAACCACTTGTTCTAAAGGTTCAGATTTTGTAAAAAAAGGTATTTCTATTTTTCCTGATTTAACATTATATATATTTGATGGAAAATTACTCAACTCGGTATTTTTTTCTAATCCTTTATCAAATATTTTTAATTCTTGATCTGGTAGTAAGCCATTCCAAATTGCCATTTTTTTGTCACCTACAACTTTAATTACTCTTGATTTTTCTGGATGAAGCCAACTAGAAAATAAAGTTACAAAAATATCATCGAAAGTTAATGATATGTTGACAATATCATCAATGTTTTCATTAAGAAAAGACATAGATGTAGCATCTACTTTTTTTGGAATATCATCAATCAATAAAAATAAAATAGAAATATCATGAGTAGTCAAGTCCCAAGCTGCATTCGTATCGTTTCTAATCGGACCTAAGTTTGTTCTTTCAAAACTTAAATGAATTATGTTGCCTAATTCCTTACTGTCAATTATTTCTTTTAACTTTAAAATGCTTGAGTCATATAAAAAAGTATGATCAACTAAAAGTGTTTTATTATTTGATTCAGCCAAGTCAAATAACTCTTCAGCCTCTTGATAATTTGTAGTGATTGGCTTTTCGATTAAACAGTGAATATCATTTTTAAAAAGTACTTTTGCTAATTCGTAGTGATTGCTTGAGTTAGTTGCAATTATTGCGCAGTCAAAATCAATATCAGATTCTATTAACTGATTAACATCAGAAAATTTGTTTAAACCAGAATCACTATAATTATTAAGCAAAGAAGAATTTGTATCCACAATTGCAACTAAATTAAATTTATGATCTAAATTTTTTGAAATTCTATAAAAGTTATTACCCCAATATCCCATTCCTATAATTGCTAAATTTAACTTATCTGTCATAAATTAATTTTACCCAAGAGGCTGATTAGAGTCTTTTATTCGACTTATAAATAAATTTAAATCTTCTCTTACAACATACTTTATTAATATTGCAACAATAATGTAGATGCAGATATTACTGATTGTAATTAAAGTATTCTGTAAAAAAAGATTTCCAACGTTTATAGCTGGTAAAAATGCTATTGCACAAAAAATTATTACCTGTAAATTTCTTTTTGAATAAATAAAAAGATTGAAAAATAATATAAAGAAAAGTGGCAATCTATAAACATGATTCGTATAAAAAATTGTTGGAACAAACCAAAAAATTAAACTGTATATTAGATAATTGTTTATAAAATTTTCATACTTAATCTCACTGTAAGTTTTATCAAGTAATTTTGAGAAAACTAATAAAGCAAAAAATATCAAAAATATAATATAAAACATAGATTGACTACCTGAAGTGTAAAAGGAAAAGACATTTGCACTATTTAGTATTCCATATGTTTGTATTCTATAAACTGCTCCAGCAGTTTCATAATTGTTAACTATCTTATCTATAAAGAATGTTGCGAAAGAGATTATAAGTAACAATATGTTAACTGAAAAAATTTTTCGATCCCTGCCTTTTAGTGCAAATACAGCTAGTCCCAATAACAAGCCCATAGGATGTAATTTATATAAGGACAATATAAAAATCACAAAACTTGAAAATATTGGTGTTTTTTTATAATTTATTAAACACCCCAAAGCAATAAATAAAATAATAAGATCGACATTTAATAAGAAGATTAAATAGTTCATTGGAGGACTTAAGAACAAGAAGGTGATTATAAAATAATTACTTTCGTATTTCTTAATCAAATAAATATATGTTCCGATAACCAATATTAATGTAATTGATCCAAGTATCTTTGTTAACAACAATACATCTCCATTAAATGGCATATATCTTTCAAGAATTCCACCACCTGGAAGGAAAGGCTTACCACTGTCCATAATGCATCCTTCTCCATTATTTTCTAAACACCAACTAGCAAATATATTCTTTCTTAAATCATCGTACCTACTGAAGCCTGCATAAATACCTTGACCTGTACGTATCCATAAGTTATTTAGTTCTGAGAACAAACCACCAATTAACCTTGAGAGATAAAAAGAAATTGTTAACACTTGAAATGAAGTTTTGTTAACAATAAAGTTGTTCTTATTTTTATTAGTTACATACTCAAATAAAAATAAAAAGGGAAGATAGTCAATTAAAAAAAAAGCCATATAAAAAAATGTAAATATTTTTAAATAATTATTATTAATTTTTGAAACAAACACAATCAAGTAGATATTGTAAATAAATAAATTTTCCAATATTGGATTTAAGCTGTAATTGTATAAGAAACTAAGGTCGTTTATTTCTTGATTAAAAAAATAGTTCAAAACAACATTAAATGTCAAAAAATTAATGAAGCTTCTAATTATATATTTTGTCTGATTGGTAAAAAATAAATTCAAAATTAAAAAAGAATTTATTACCAACTTAATTAAGTCATAAGCCAATTCACTGGTCCCTATAAAGTAAACTGTTTTGAAATCATTTCGTAATGTCATAAGTTTTCCAATACATTTAAGATTGTTTACTTTTGGAAAAATATTTAAATTTTCGTTTACATAACTAATATCATCTGTTGTATTTTGAACATCATCACTTATTTGGAACTTAAGATATTCACATCTTGAATCGTTTAGTGTGTCAAAATCATCAATTGTTGAAAATATTTCAGATGAAATGTTAAGAAGTAATATAAAAATTAATGGTGAAAAAACTACTAATGTACTTATAAATAAATTATTTCCCAAATAACCAAGTTTTGAAATATTAATTTTTAGTATTTTCATAGATTTATAAGGTAATTCTAAGTCACAATAATCGATATTTTCATATTATGATTCATTAAATTCAATATAAGTAAAATAGCCGTATTCGAATTCTCTCTTTTTTATCTCACTTTCTAATGAATTAAAGTATTTTTTAAATTTTGGAAAATTATCTAATTTTTTTTCATCAAGAATTTCCATTTTCTTTTCATAATCTCCATCCCACTTTTTATTCCATATATTTTTTTCATTTACAATTACAGGTGGAAATTCTTCAACATGAGAAATATTTTGGCTAAAACCTGCATAATCGACACTATTTGGTTTTTTAATCATATTTTGTCTAAAGTAATACTTGTTTAATACTCTTTCTTCGATATTTCGTTTAATTTTTTGTTTTATACTTTTTGGTTTGTACTCTTCACTCAATTGAATATTTTCGTGTCCAACTTCTCTTTGAATTTGTTTTATTGAGTAAAAATCACCTTCATTTACTGGATAGTTGTCCTCAAAAATGCATTTGTTAAATCCCCACCATTTCATTTCTTTTAATCTATCCATAGAATTTTGATGATCATCAAAAAAACAAATACTATTTTCAATATTATATTTTGACCAGTCCACAGAATTAAAGTCACCAATTATGTATTCTGATTTTCCGGAGCGATATTCGATATTTTCATAACTTATATCTAAACAAATAATTTCAGCTTCTGGAACAGCATTTTCGATAATATATGTTGATTGTCCCTTCCATACTCCACTTTCGACTACTAATGTGGGCTTATTTTCTTTTAAGATACAGTAAAGTGCAAAACTGTGGTTGAAACCCATTCCACCATCATTATTCACTATAGGTTTAGATGAATAAATATCTGTAAAATCTTCAATTAAATCCAGATACTTATCGTTCATATTAAATTATATTAATGACTTAAAACCATTTTGTTTCATTTATTCTTTTCATCATTAAAATAAAACTGTGAAAAATCGAAAAAATAAAAAAATTATAATCTTGATCTTAAGTTCTGATAGATATCCTTCCCCTAGAAACGAAAAAGTCCAATTTGAAACATGGGTACAAAGAGCATCAAACTTTAATGCAGAAGTCTTTTATTACAAAGGGGGAGAAGAGTTTTCAAAGAATAAAAATTATATAACCTTTCCTGTTGGTGATGAAATTAAAGATATTGGATATAAAACATTAGAAGCATTTGAGTGGGTTGATAAAAATTTTGATTACGACTATCTTCTACGTGCAAACAGCTCTTGTTACGTGAATCTTGAAGAATTAACAAACTTCTTTGACAGCAAAGACAATCAAGAACCAATTTATGGTGGGCATATGAATAATTACAACGATGAATTTGATTATGTTCAAGGAGTTGGAATTTTTCTAAACAGAAAAGCTATACAAAAAATTTTGAAAAATAAATTTGATTGGGATCATTCTAAAATTGATGATGTTGCTTTGGGCAAAATAGCCCATCAAGAAAATTTTAATAAGTACCCTGTAGATTCATTACATGTTGATGGAAAATTACTAAAAGGCATATTGAATAAAAAATATATTATTTACAGATGCAAAATGGAAAATTTTGGATATCCAAGGTATTTAGATAAATACTTTCTAAAAATTATTGAGAATATCTTTATTGGAGACCTTAATCTGTCGTTATTAAAAATTAAAAAAATAATTTTTAATTTCATTAAGCTTTTTAATTTAAAGTATTACAAATTAAAGTATTCATCATTAATATATTATAAAATTGTATCTTTAATTCCTAATAGATTAAAAAAGGTTTTAAAAAGCTAAAAATTAAGTAACAACTGAATTATTTAAACAATTAAAATATAAATATGAAAATACCTGTAGCTGATCCAGTTAGAGAAAATATCACCTTAGGTGTAAATGAAAGTAACTTATTTAATGAATTTAAAAAAGGTATTTATATTGGTGGTGAAAATGTCAATGACTTTGAAAACAATCTTCGCAACTTTCTAAATGTAAAATATGCCGTATCCCTTAATTCTGGAACAGATGCACTATTGCTAGGTTTTATAGCTGGAGGTATTTCAAGAGGTGATGAAATATTGGTCCCATCATTTACATATTTTGCAACAGTTGAAGTTTTATTAAACATTGGTGCTGTACCGGTCTTTGTGGATATTAATCCAAACACTTTTACTATGGATCTTGATGATGCAAAAAGAAAAATTTCTAAAAAAACAAAAGGTATTGTGCCGGTTCATTTGTTTGGTAATAATTCTGATATAGAAGTTTTAAAAATTTTTGCAAAAGAATACAATCTTATGGTTGCAGAAGATTCAGCACAATCATTTGGAAGTATGACGATAGAAAAAAAGTATCTTGGAACGTTTGGAACTTTTGGAGCATTTTCTTTTTTTCCAAGTAAAACACTTGGAGGAATTGGAGATGGTGGATGTCTTGTAACAAATAGTTCTAAAATTTACAATAAAGTGTCAAAACTTAAGAATCACGGACAATCAAGTCTTTATAATCATCAAATTTCAGGAGTAAATTCAAGATTAGACTCATTGAATGCATTTGTTTTAAATAAAAAACTTCAAAAATTTAGTAAAATCAAAAAAAGCAGAAATGATCTAACAAATTTTTACAACGAAAATTTAAAAGATGTAGAATTTATCAAGATTCCTAAAAAACAAAATCCGAATATTTTATTCAATTATTATTCGATACTTGTACCAAGAAGTGTAAGGAATGATTTAATAAATCATTTAAATCAAAATCAAATATTTACTTCAATTTATTATAAAAAACCAGTACATAGACAACCAGTCATGAAAAAATATAAAAATGTGACTAATAATCTTAGGACAACTGAAAAAATTTCAAAATCAATAATTTCTTTGCCTTTTTTTTCATTTATGTCCTCAACAGAAAGAGAAAAAGTTATTAGTGTAATTAAAGGTTTTAAATGAAAGAATTGAATATTTTATTAATCGGTGATGGAAATATTGGCTCGATCCATAAAAGAATTATCACGGAAAGTGAAACAATCAATTTGGTTGGAATTGTTGATAAAAAATATAAAAATTCAAGTAAAAATGGAATTCTTTATTTTAATGATATTAAAGAAATCGACTTTAATAAATTAACGTTAGATGGAGTAATAGTTGCGACTCCAACTAAATCACATTACCAAATATCAAAAAAAATTATAGAAAACAAAATACCAGTTTTAGTCGAAAAGCCAGTAACTACAAATATTTCAAATTTGAAAAAGTTGATTGAACTCGCTAAAAAAAATAACACAGTTTTTAGAGCAGGATTAATAGAAACATGTAATCCTATTTTTAGTTACTTAAAAGACAACATAAATATCGATGAATTTGAATTAATTCATATAAAAAGACATTCTCCAAAGCCTTCGGATGGTAGAGAGTTGGAAGATGTATTATTTGATTTATCAATACACGACATTTCAGTTTTATATAGCTTATTCGGTTTTAAAAAGATCGAGTTAGTCTCAATTTCTACCATCAAAAAAAACGGAATCATAGAGACTGCTGATATGATGTTAAAAATTGGTAAGAAAAATATATTTATTTCTTCATCAAGACAGTCACAGCTCAAAATTAGATCATGGTCATTACAATCATCATCAGAACTATTTGAGATAAATTTAATTGAAAAAAAGTTAGATATTTTCAAAACTGGCGGTATAAAATTTACTAATTCAAAACCCTCATATGAAACATATAAGTCCCAAATGTCATTTATTGATTATCAAGAAACTGCACAAATACAATTTGATCTTTTTATAAATAATATAAAATCAAAAAAAATTGATAAGGATCATATAAAATTGATACATCAGTCTCATAATTTTATATCTGAATTATCAAAAAATGTTTAGATCTTTAAAAATTTTATGATTTTATAAGGTAATAAATTTAAATACTAATTGTCAAAATTCAAAACCTTAATAATTTCTTTAGCAAGAAGTCTTGAGCCTTCAAGGGAAAGATGGTCATCGTCAGAGTAAAATATTTGATCGTCAATTGCTCCCACACATTCTGAATAGATAAAACTGTCGCAGAAAATAATTTCCGGATACACTCTCAATATATCTTTGTCACTTATACTGTTCAAAAGAGATTTACTATCTGCAACTCTTTCATACCATATTGAAGAGGGGTATGAAATTGTTTCTCCCCATTCATATTTGTTATAAAAGTATAATTCTGGAACATTCCATCCCTGTTCAGGAATTGGATATATCAGTACCAATGTATTTTTTGATGAGAGTTTTTTAATTGTTTGAGTAAGCTTGGAATTAAAATTTTTAATTACACTTATATCATTATCTTCCTGTACAAAAGAATTATTAAATCCTTTTCCAGATAAATATCTTGGAAGCCTACCACCATAAATTATGATCGAATCGCTAATTGAATCAATGAATTTATCCATTTCAAGGATTTCTTTATTTGGACACGAATTATTACTTAATTTTTCACCAACTAAATACATGCAATCATCACCACCTAAATGAATTAGGTTAAAGTTATTATTCTGGTATTCAAGTAAAGCTGTACTCAATGTTCTAAAGGAAGAGTCACCAATTACGTAAATGTCTTTTTTAGATTTTTGCGTTTTAAAAATGCAAGTATTTTCAATTGTCCTATTATCACAGTCAATCCCATTTTGACTAATGTTATCTTGATTTTTAAATGCTAGCTTTAAAGCTTTGTTTGGAATATTTGAGAATCTATTTATAAAACTATCTTGGTTTAACAACGTTAATGTTGAGGCACACATACCAAAAAAAATTAAACTCAAGATAACCTTCTTACTTCTTGTAAAACTTTTCTGATAAGGTATTTCAATAAATTTCCAATTTAAATAAGAAATAATATATAAAAAAATTAGCAATCCTATATAGATTAAGGAGCTTAACTCTTTGATATTTTTGTCATATATTCGAAAAAATACAAAAATTGGCTGATGGAAAAGATACAATGAAAAAGAAATTAAGCCGATTTGTTGTATGAATTTATTTTCATTTAAAGAGGTAATTAATTTACCCTCACTCGATCTTGCTAAATATAAAAAAACTCCAGCTAAACAAGTTAATTTAGTATAAAAGTAATTAATTAAAGAGTCATCAAAGAAAAAAAACGAAAACAAAATTATAAAAAGACCAAAATTTTTAGTATTTTTGAGAAACTGAATTTTACTATCTAGAAATGCAAAAATTGCTCCAAACAAAAATTCCCAAATACGATAATGAAGCTGATAGAACACGGAATTTCCAAAGTCTAAAGAGCTTAATAATAAGGAAATTAAAAAAGTAAATACTATATATTTAAAAACAGATTTCTTTCTTAATTTAAAGATTAAAAATAAAATAACAGGAAATATTAGATAAAATTGTTCCTCTATTGACAAGCTCCACATGTGTAATAGAGGAAAATATTTTGTTGAAGGAGAATTATAAAAATCTAAATTCTCAAAAAAGAAATTAGAGTAAAAAAGCAGTGAGGATTGAAAACTATTTATGTATAAATACAGCTCATAAGGCGGAAGAAGAAAGAAAGCAAAAGGAACTGTAAAAATTAGTGTAGAAAGTAATGCGGGAAGTATTCTTTTAATTCTTTTTATATAAAATTCTCTGAATTGAAAAGTGTTATTTTTCATATCATTAATTATTTTGTTTGAGATTAAGTACCCTGAAATGAAAAAGAAAATATCAACCCCCAACCAACCACCTGGTAAAAAACTTTTTTGGATGTGATAAACAATTACTGAGACTACAGATAAAGCTCTTAAAAAGTTAATATCTTTA
>MDSZ01205258.1_pt1 | contig 10089 bp, 14 predicted proteins | sample 811201 | NCBI WGS metagenome assembly MDSZ01 (sample SAMN05326647, study PRJNA326480) | marine metagenome | isolation source: seawater | place: Indian Ocean: North | collected 2010 | reverse complement strand
TGGTAGTTCTGGTCCCATAAACTCATTAAAATATTTTTCAGCCGAGTTTATATTTCCAGCGTTTGATGTTGCATTTTTCCATTGATTAAAATTTATCTTATGATCTGTTTTTTGATACAAATACTCTTTAATAGTACAAAGTTTTTCCCATGCATGAGTATTATTACCATTTTTTATTAGTGGTCTGTATAGATTTCCATTAAACTTTGCAAACCCATCTTCTGCAAACTGTTCAATCATATATAATAGAAGGCATTGATACGCCGTCTTTTTAGAGTCATCTTTAAATCTAGCGTATTTAAATAGAATGTCTGGGTCTTCGTTTGATAATGAATCATGTTCTGGATGACCAGTTTTATGCAATAAGTACACATCTCGGATGAGTCTTTCTCCATAGAAAATAACTTCGTATATTTTATTCCACCTGTTAGAATATTGTTCATAATCAGGTACCAATTTTTTAAATTTAGTAAAAACCAAAGTTGTTTCATACATAGCTTTATCCAACTCTATTTTCAATATACCGATATCTATTGTATCTAATTTATCCATATTTAAAGAATTAAAACATCCCTTGATGATATCACCCATGTTTGAAGAATTTATATTCCATTTTTTATCTAATTCCTCGAAGAAATGAAATATAGCTTCACTGTCTGCATTTTTAACTTTTTCTTTTATATTGTTATTCCAGTCCCTGTTATTTTCATATATAGACATCCGGTAATATAAGTTTATATAATATATTTTTTTAAGTAAATTTTTTATTATCAAAGAATGTATTTATACACGTTAAAACCCGTATAATAAAATACATTCTTTATATAATGAGGACCGGTCTTCTTTTAAAAGAAAATGGAGAAATAGATGAGATTAAATTTGATTTATCTAAGACTAAATTTAGTCTAGACATGTTTGATAATTATACTGACTATAATCTTTATGATATGTATGTTGTTTTATATAATAAAAATGAAATAAATTTAAATATAAATGTTCTTCCATTTACAGATGATAAATTCAATGGAGATATATTATTATTAAAGTTAAATAATAATGGGATGATAAACAATTTTAATATAGATTCTTATATTAAAATAATTTCAAAAATTAAACCGGAAGAGAACGATTTGTATTACAGTTCAGATGAAATATCGGATATTGAAGATAGGCCGCTATTTAGCTTTTAGTGTTTTTACGGTAGTTGTTTCCCTTCCTTTTACATAAATGTAATCATGTAGATATTTTGATTTTTCTTCTACGCCCATGTCTTTGATATTATCAAAATCATCTGCAAAAAACTTATATATCCTATCATATGCATCACCTTTCGTTACTGTCTTAGTGCTTTTAGTTTCTTTCATTTCATAAGATGCATCATCTGTATTACACATATCAAGTTTATTACCTTCCATGAAATTAAGAACTTCTTCTTTTTTACTATCTTTCAATTTATTGAGTTCTTTTATTTTATCTTGAAAAGGTTTAATTTTAGCCTTCAATTCTTTTATTTGTCTCTCAATACTACTAAATTCCATGACATCATTTTTAAAAAATTGAACCTCTTGGTCGGTTGCTGCTAACATTTATATTAGATGTATAATTTTTTTAAATTAATTATTTTTTACTTTTATTAATAAATATAATTGAAATATAATTACTAAAATAAAAAAAAGTAATAATATAGAATATATTTTTATGGGAAATATAGTAATATCAACAACTCTTTTAAACTCTTCTTTAGTATCCTCATTTAAAATAGATGATAACATTTATTATTAAGTTATGGTATTTATTTTAATCACTGAACGCCTCTTCTTCTAAACAATAATCAACATCATCCATAGAATCATAACAATCTACATCAAATGTTTCACCATTTTCATCCGAATTATCACTATATTCATCTTCTTCGTCTTCATATTTTATGTTATCACGGGGTCCATTATAATAAAAATGTTGTATACCGTTATTGTTTTTAGTTTTAGTTTTAGTTTTAGTTTTAGTTTTAATTTTAGTTTTATTTTTAGTTTTATAAATAGTATCTGTTTTTGAAAGTCTAATGTCATCTGGTTTACAATCCAGTCTGCTAATGAGATCTTCTATACATTCTTTATTTGGAAAAAATGGTTTATATTCAAGTTTTCTTAAGTTATAGTTTATTACAGATATGTGGTTAGATATGTTAATATCATCTGGATAATTTAAAGCTATTTTAATTAAATGAATTCGCCAATTAATGTCTTTTCTACATGTTTCATTTTCGGGAAGGGTATTTATATAGTCTGTATTACAATTAATTGTTTTAGAGGGTTTACATGGAAATATTATTCCAGATTTTAAAACCTTTTTATTGTAAAATTCGCATCTGGTTTTCTTTTTCCCATCTATAATAAAAGTTCCGCATGTACAAATTAAAACTTTATTGTATGTATTATTTTCGTTATCTTTTTCTAGAGTCTCATAAGTAAATGTATCAACATTACAATAACATTTCATTAATAATATATTATGTATTATATTACATCTATAAATTATTATTGTTTATAATATTATATTTTCATAGATAATGATATATTAGTAGATACATACACTATTATAAATATAACTAAAGAACTTATAAGTACTACCTGATTATGTTGAACAAGCATATGTATAATCTGAGAAAAATAAGATAAATTTTCTGCACCGTTAGGTGGACTCATTTGGTCTGATGTAGCAAATGGCATAACAGAGGCGGATAAAATTATGTTTATTAAACTGCCTATTAATGCAGAATATAAAGATATCTTCATATCTCTTGAAGAAGGATTAAACATGTTTAGTATATAGAATATATTTAAAGTTTAGAAAAATTAATTATAATAATGAAAGGGAGGAAATATCCACAATGCAATTCACTGAAAAAAAAACTCACCGTCGTTCCTTTTATTCCTGGATCCCCTATAGAAATAAATTATTCGCTTTATAAATTAAAAGATGATTACATATATACACCAAAGTATTTCTCATCGGGCGGAGAACTTATAGAAAATCAAATTAAATTTGCTGATATTAAAATAAATGGAACTCCCCGAAAGTATCAAAAAGATGTGATAAATACTATACACAGAGAACTTATTTCAAAAGAATCTTGTATAGCATGTTTGTATACGGGTTGGGGAAAAACTTTTGCAGCTCTTTATATAGCGTCACTGTTGGGTGTAAAAACTATAATTCTTGTAAATAAAGAAACTTTATTAGAACAATGGAAAGAACAAATAATAAGATTTCTTGGAATAAAACCTGGAATAATACAGGCCAAAACCGCAAACAATAAACCCGACATTTGTATTGCAATGATTCATAGTATTTCTATGAAAGATTATCCAGACGATTTTTTTAATGATTTTTCCTTAGCTATTTATGATGAAACACATCATTATTGTTCTAAAGTATTCTCAAGTGCGTTTTATAAAATAGGTTCAAAATACAATTTAGGACTTACAGCAACTCTTAAAAGATCTGATAAACTAGAACATACATTAAATTGGTTTCTAGGTGAAATAGCGGTAAATGTTGAATTACTTATCATAGAACCTGTCATAGAAATACACGCTTTTTATGAATATGAAGACAATACTATTAAATATTTACCAAACGGAAAGGTTAATAGCGCTGCAAGTATTACAAATGTAACAGAAAATTCTAAGAGAGATTCTTTTATAAAAAATTTAATAAAGGAAAAAGTCTATGAAGATAGAAAGATACTTGTATTAACGGATAGAAAAGCACACTGTGATAAATTAGAATATGAATTGAGAATTTTACTTAAAGATCATTCGGTTGGTTTGTATTATGGGGGAATGAAAAAAGAAGAACTTCAGACTTCTAATGATTGTAATATTATTATAGCAACTTATCAAATGGCATCTGAAGGGTACGACAATCCAGAACTAGATACATTAATTCTTGCGTCCCCAAAATGTAATATAGAGCAGGCAGTTGGGAGAATACTTAGAAAGAAAAATAAAAATAACCCAATTGTAATAGATATAAATGATAGTATTAGTATATTCAATAATTGGAATAAAAAAAGACTATCATTTTACAAATCTAAAAAATTTAACATAGAATATAATAATTCAGAATCATGTGAAAAGTCAAATAATGATTCATTCAAAGATTATTTATTTCGTGATACTAGCGAAATTTAATCTATCCGCTGTTACACCTCTTGATTCAAGAGGCTGAATGTATCTTCTAACATTTCTACCATTATTATTGGTACCAAATGGAGACTCAAAATCATTAGATGCTGATATATGAGCAGCCGTGTTTAATTCGTTAACCTGTTCCGAGTGACCTGTATTACCGATACCATTCTTAACTGATTTAGATAGTCTAGTTTGTCTTCTGTTTTCCTTAGCCATTAAATTTTCCATCATTTCTTCATAAACTTCGTCTGCGTAGTCAGGATCATCATCCATATTTATTTCAGATAAAACATTGAGTGGGCTATTATCTGGGGGTTTAATATAGTTCTGCGCCTTTTTCATTTTAGTGTTATCAGACATTGGATGAAGGTAATTACCCTCACCCTGTGAAAATCCCCGAGGGTGCATACCATAATACCCTCCATAATCATTAAACCCGTTTTTACTTAATTGTTTTCTTGAATACTTGTGTTGACCATAGCCTGGTTTATTTGTAAACATTTCTTCCTTGTGCATATTTCTAGGTTGAACTCTCGATACTCTCATATTATTCATAGGACTGGGAGCTTTTCTACTTTCACCCCACTTCCAGGGAAGAGGTATAAGGCCCATCGCCATGCCCGTAATAAGGATAAACAAGATAAACGCTATAAAATAGTAGAAATACATCATAAGTCTAGAACCCTTAGTGTCTACATATCTTTGGCCGGTTTTTGGAGATATATATTCGGTCCCCGGTATCTCTGTCCCCAGCCATTTATTTGCGGCGGCCTTCTTAGCCGCAGCGGCACCTACGGCTCTATTAAGCATAGAAGCTTTTGGTAATAGTGCTGTGTTCATTTTAATATTTAACATATATAATTATTTTATTTTTATTTAAATTTATTCCCATTCATTTTCATAATTTTTCATATTTAATTCATTAGTGTATTCCCTTATCCTAATGTAAGCATGGATTAGTAAAATGAAACACAATAATAATACCGCTCGGCAATTTGTTGAACTAAAAAAATCGTATAATTTACTCATTTAATATATACAAATTAATTTATTTTAAATATTAATTCCTATAAATTGTGGTTTAAATGCTAAAGCTACTGGCAAAGCATATAAAAATGCCTGCCCTGGTTTAATTTCTCCCAATAACAAATAATAAACTATCGCCACCATAAGACCCGATAATCCGTCTGCGATATATGATTGTATTCTTGGCATGACCTGGTAATAATATTTATCTAAAATAGGGAAAAGCCCGGAATATCTCATAGGAATCCCTACTAAAGCACTTATAGAAAATATCACTGTCATATTATATGCATTAAATTTTGGAACACCAGAATAAGCAGCATATATAACAACAAAGGTTGCAGCACCTACAAAACCCGCTATAAGAGCTGCAGCCAAGACTGTATGATTATTAAAATATTCTCTAATACTCGTCGCACCCCCTAATTCAGGTGGTAATAAATTTAACGCAAGGTCAAAAAAGGCTGTTATTATGAATGAAAAAACAATACCATGTAATAATTTATAATCGACGCGCATTTAGTTGTATTTAATAATATATAATATTATTAAATGAAAACTTTCAAGGAAATTGTTTTAAATTTAAGAGAAAATGAATATTATCTTAAACTTATTCATATATTAGTATTGAATGGTTTACTTGATATATTTGAAGAAGAACTTAAAGATGGTAAAATAGATTATTTACCTCTTATTTTAAATCTAATGACATTTTTACATAAAAATAAAAAACTATTCAAAGATTTCACACCTGATTCTATAGAAAACATAATAATTATTAGTGTAGATGAGTTATTAAGTAAGAAGTTTAACATAGAAATAGATGAAAAACAATTAGAGATGGCCCTTGAATTACTTAAAAACACTCAATTGTATAGAACAATATATAGAAAAATTAAAAATTTATCTATGAAAGTGTTCTATAAAATAAAAAAGAATGTGTGTGGATGTTATTCTAAACCTAAGGTGAAATTGGAGCAAGGCAGTATTTAAGAATACCTAAATTTGCTACATTGTATAGAATTGTTAATGGGTAATTAGTTTTTAAATAAATTTCCACTGTTCCACATAAGTTAGTAGACTTGGTAAACAATTGAATATATTTAATATTATATAAACCCCGGTTTTCATTTGAAGTATCTGTTTTTTTATCATTAGTTTCATTTATAGTAACACTTTGTTCTGCAAAATCTCCTTTGGCTGTCATAGTCATATTATCAGAGCTTGTTTTTATTTCTATAGTAGATGATATATTAGAAAGGTCTGATATATAAGTTTGAAAATCTGATGATGGCATTGTAATATAAGAATCAAAATTGATATCTGGTATATTGTATATTTTTTCATCCATATCAAGTAATTTAATTTTACTTCTAATTACAGCACGCTTGTCGCTGTTTTGAGATGTTATCACCATATTATTAGAATCAGACTTTAAAATGGTAAAAGAAATGGTATCTGTATTTTTAATGCCTTTTAATATTTTAAATACTGATGCTAGATTTAATCCTATATTAATTGAATCTTCACATATGTATTCTTCAAACTTATTCCCATGTAAAAAAAGATTAACTATTGCTGTTGTTGTTCCATCTACGGCAGTTAATTTAAGACCGGTAGAGTCTGCTTTAAAATTAACATCCGATAATATATTTTTTAAAGACTCGAATAAAACTCTTACTGCATTAGTCTGTACAGTTTTAAATTTAAATGCTATGTCAGTATTATTAGAAGACATTATAATAATATTGACATTATATTTCATAATCGTTTATATTGGTTTAGATGTTTAAATTTTAATTAATAATATTTTTAAAATTATTGCTAATGTACACCTCATCTTTCGGTTCTACAGCCGCATGTCTTTTCCATACGAGAGAACAAGGTAATTCCTTTATAATACTCTTTCTCCCCTTTACCGGTGTTTTATTAGAAATCATTTGAAAAGTTCCCTCTTTGAAATTAAATTTTTCAAAATCTGGATGATCTCTGAGAGTATCCTCTAACATAATAGGTTCTTCTCTATCGGAATAAAAATTACACAATGGTCCCAAATAGGGTCTTATATAATCTGTAACATCCATGTTGTTAAGAAACATGATATCCGGGAAATATGGATAAAATTCAGGCTGTACATTAAAATTATAGATCGGAAATTCAATATTTCCATTTCTTGTAACGTATTTCATTAACTTTCCATTGAACATGTATTTGATTATAATGTAATCTATCTCATTAGCTTCATTTTTATCTTCAATATCTTTCATCGTTAATTCAGATAAGGCTTCATCCGTCCCGTCTTTGTAATTAATAACATAACACAGTAGCGTATATTCATCATCACTATTAGTCATATTATGATTATCTAGGCTCTTATTATTGTTTACATTAAACATATAGTCATTAAACATTTTTTGTGTAATAACTGATAAAATCCAGAGTGTAGAGATGCCATATAAAAACCACATTTTTTAAAACATATAAAGAACCTTTAAATATATTTATAATATTGTAAATGTCAGAAACTATTCAAGTTGTTAAAAAAAGAGGTAGGAAAAAAAAATACGAGTCAACTCCGTTTAAAAGTAATCATATAGAAGAAACAGTTGAGAATAATCTTATTATAGATACTGTTGAAAAAATAAACAAAGACAATTACAAAACAAATAATCTTAAATTCGGAAATATAGTTATAGAAGTTCATGACAAAGAGTCTTCTGAAACTAATATATCTGATTTTTTTATAGAAAACACAAACGATGATTGTAAATTAGTTATTTCAAGCGATGAAGAAGATAACTGTAATATTAAAAAAGATAATTCTAAAAAATTGACATTATATAATAAAGATAATAAATCTAATGTAAAAAAAGATTTAAAATGTTATAATTGTCATCATTTTTTTAATTGTAACCCCTTTTATCTACCTATAGATTATTGTAATAAATTAGATAGATATAAATTATTTGGTAATTTTTGTTCTCCTAATTGTGCAAAATCTTATTCATTAAATGATAAAGTATTTCAAAACAAATCTTTTTTATTGGGACAATTTTATAGGAGATTATTTGGAAGCGATTTTAATATAACCCCGGCTCCGTGTATTTTAAATTTAAAAGATTACGGAGGAACTCTAACTATAGAAGAATTTAGAAAATCGTTCTATAGTAATAGTAGATATACTTTATATAATTTAAATTCTAAGATAGTTTATTTTTAATTAAATATTTTCATAACTATAAAAGTTAAGATTATTATTAATAATAATAGTAAATTTTCTATTTTCTCTAATTTATTTATTAAAACCTGGTGTCTAATTGTAGTTTTTTCAACAAGCTTTTTAAAATATTCTGATATATTATCAGATTGAATAATCGTATTCGTAGATGGTGTGGGGTTAGGGGTAGAATTATCAGTTTTTATAGTTTCTTCAGAATTTAGATTTCTTCTGTTTGAGACACCGTATTTTTTATATTCAGGGATTGTGAAATTAGTAGAAGATGTTAACATTCTACTATAAGATGATTGATCTTTAATAGAATTATTTGTATTATTATGGGAATATATTTTGTTGTTCCTATTTGGGACACCGGAATAAAATAATGTCATTTGTTTAATTATACAAATTATTTTATTTTATTTTATTTTATTTTATTTTATTTTATTTAATCTTTTAAACAACACTTCTGAGGAACTGGTACTCCATTGGCGTCGTTACCTTTGCTATCTCCGCACATAGTACCCCCACCACAAGTTACGTGACAACCGCCGTTAGATAGAGTAAAGTCATCTGGAGCCTTACTGTATCCACCAGGGCATGTTTCATTTATACCAATGAGAATGTGAGGTCTGGCGGGGTCCTCGTTCTTCTGCATTCTTCGCATCCCACCGGTGACGCCTAAAGCATTCTTAAGTTTACTCAATGTCATATTAGTCTCTGCTACCGATGCGGGTGTAGCTGGTACAGCGCATTTGGCAGGGGGTCTAGTCAATAGATAAATAATTGTTAAGGCTGCCACCACTAATAATAACTTTAGATTCTCCTCTTTCATTTTATTTTATTATAAATATTTTTTTATAAAAAAAAATCACAAAATTATAAATTTATAGCCCGTTTACCCTTTTGATTAATTGTAACCTCCCTTGATGTTTCAACTGTCCCTAGAGACGATACATCATCAGCCTTTTGGAAAACATTGGATAAATTTAAAGACGGTCCCGATATTTCTTTTGTAGATACATTGGATACATGTGGAGGGGGGTCATTACTCGCTGCAGCCCTAATATTTTTCATTATCTCAGCAGATTGAGTATCATTTAATCCTCTTGGTAAAGCAGAACTAAACATGGTTTTAGTTGTGTGAAACATGAATGCACCACCCACTAATGTAACCAATAATTGTAACTCAGGTGGAAGATCTGCCCTACTCTTATATTTATCATACAACTTCTCGAAAATAACTGTATAATCATCAATATTATCCATAACAGATTCTGACCAGCCATCTAATTTAGCACCAATTGGATCATATTTTGAATTTGCTATCTCTAAACCATAAACAGCTGCTAATAGAATTTTTTGTTGTAGTTTAACCCCCGCCTCTTTTTCGGCGTTTGATACATGTAATTTTAATTCAAATTTCAAGTCTTCTAATTTCGAAGACATTGAATATTTTTTTGTTAGTTCAACCCCCCTTCTTTCTAGTTCTACCAGTTGCATAAGAATTTTTTGCTTTTCCTGTTTAACGTTTTTAGTCTTCTTACCTACGCTACTTTGCGATGATGAATCAGAATAATCAGAACTTTCACTACCACTTTCACTACCACTTTCACTACCACTTCCACTACCACTTTCACTAAAAAGGGG
>MDSZ01046892.1_pt1 | contig 10089 bp, 2 predicted proteins | sample 811201 | NCBI WGS metagenome assembly MDSZ01 (sample SAMN05326647, study PRJNA326480) | marine metagenome | isolation source: seawater | place: Indian Ocean: North | collected 2010 | reverse complement strand
GAAATGGCAATCACGGCCTCTGTAAAAGATAATTATAATGTTGTTCGACCGATTCCTTCTGCGGACAGGTCCCAATGGTTTATGAGAGCCTCAATGGGAGGCACCTCAGCAGGAAATCTGGCGTTGTTGTCAGGTTTCCTTCCCAATATGTACAACCAGTATGTAATGTCAGGATCTAGGTATCCTAAGAACATAACTCCACTAACAACGTCTCTTCCGGTCGATACTTATAACCCCGCCGCCGCCGCCAGTGGTTATATAACCATTACAGATGCAACCCCATCTAGCTGGCCAGCTTCTAAGATATCATTAACTGACAATGAATCTACTGCCCGCAACGTAGTTTTTACAGCTACCAATGCTTTAGACCAAGGAAATGTTAGTCGATCCAGCGCAACGGCATATAATTTTGGTGTAGCTTCAACGAGTGCCAGTGTTGAGGTTCTTTCTCAAAACATCGTCAGAGCGATAACTCTTGCGAACACAAATAACGAGTTATCAATAACAGCCGGGATAGCCACCATGGGTTCGGACGTTATTATATCTCTTACTCAGGATATCGCAGGTGCCACCGGCAACTCAGCAATCGCTGGCGATGCTATAGGTACCGTCGCCACAGCCGTGGGGCTTGTCGGAGGATCTGATGCCCAGTCATTAACATATAATTTCGGAAGTGCAGCATATTCAGCCTCCTCTGGAAAGTTGAATTATTCTTGGTCAGATGGAACTAATATCGGATTTTATCCGTCGTCGCAAACAAGGTCGCAGAATCTTCGTCAGGCTCAGTACAACAAACGCCATAACCTATATCTCTTTTCACCGGCAGAAGAAAATATTGGCGGCAACGAAAAAAGATTTGCCCCTGGAACCTTGTCTCTAACTCATGTGGATAGGGCTGGAAATTCTGTTACAAGCCTATATAGCAATCGCTTTGTCGAGCCCCCAGTTACAGGCCGTTACTCTCCTCTTGTTCATAAAATTAAGGCCATTGCTGGCACGCCATCCTCAACAACCGGAGAACTACAGCCAGTTACTTTAGCTTATAGTTACGGGAATTCTTTGCAAGGATTCGCAAACCGGAAAATAAATGAACTAGTCGGTTATGATAAATCATTTTTGCAGGGTATAAAAAAACGGCCATATGAATTATTGAGGGACAAGGCGTCTAGTGGGGATTTAAGAAATATAACGGGTGTTGACTCAATTGACATGATGATGTATACTGAGAAAATATATCCAAAAGAAATTTATACTTACTTATCAGGAACGAGAGCAAGGTTATCTTTTGTAAATAATTTTTGGAAAAATGACAAAGAGATAGCATCAACAACCTTGACACTTGGAACCTCAACGTCAGATATTGAAAACTCTGTAGACTTAATCTCTGATTCTAAAGTGAAGCAGTTTAACCGACAATCGACAAGACTTAGTGGTACGTTCGCCGGTCGTCTCGCAAGTTCGGAGACAACACCTTTTATAACTTCTCAAGGGTACAAAGTCCAGGCTATCGACCAATATCCTTACAATAGTCAGTTGTCTTCTGCTATTTCAGCAATGACATCAAGTGCTTATAGGCGTGGGTTATATACTGGGTCTGACCCTGGTGTCGATAACAATTATGGATTTGGCTCTATATGGCCAATGGACTCTTATTTATACTCTGAATCAAGTGCGTCATTGTTGGCAACAATACCCTCTTCGAGTATTACAGGCGCTACGACACCTATTCTTTTGGCTGATGCTGGCACTATGGCTGCTGGTGAATTGATGATGACGCATTATGGAACAATTGATGACAGAATAAGTGTAACTCTGTCAGGAACCATAACAAGGAACAATGGCACCCAGGCATCAGTTGATTATACGCCAAGTGGGTCTGCGTTTTATCAGACATCAAGTATTGTATCATCTCAATATGTTTATAACGTTCCCACCGAAATAAGTTATTCTGGCGTTGATGCAGTTCCTGCTACAGCCGCTGAAGTAGATATTGAATTTAAGGAATTTGAGTCTGCTGTCTGGGGCACTGACTCAATTACTTTGAGTGATATCGATCCCGCCGACGGCACAACGTCAAGAACTTGGACTTTTACGGCGGTTCCTGCGTCCTCTTCAGCGGCAGGACAAGATTCGACTTATGGGTTTTGGTTTGGCACGGGAGATATTGCAGACCTTTATGACATCACAACGGCTATATCTAGTTCTATGGCACTTGCCCGCCAGGCTGGGATGCAAATAAAATTGTCCCTTTCACCTAGTGAAAATCTTGACTTGTCAGCGTCTATTGAGAGCCTTCCTGGCGCTACTGGTAATTCATTTCTTGTGGGTGAGGACACTACTGGCAATAAAAAGTGGGAAGTTCCCACCGCTGCATCTACTGGGCAAAACTTTTTTGGCGGCGTAAGTGCTCAGGCAGCCGTACCCGGCGGTCGTCTTGCAGAACCTAGATCTCCTGGCGGCGTATTTACACGACCAGCTTGGAGTGCAGGAAAAGAAAGAAAATATGTAGACGGACTAAACAAGGGGCAGTACGCTCCTCAACAATTCCCCTTCTATAACACATATGAAGACTTTATACAAGACGCCAGAGTAATAGGAAAAGATTTTACAATTATTCCGGAGTTTAGAATTAGTGAGCATTTGGCAACCTATAAGTCAAAGGGCAGCGTAATGTCTTCTGTTACAGAATCCTTATCTTTAACAGGATCCTCGAAAGATAGTAACAATAGTTCAGACGTTGATTTCTTGGAAAGATATTCGACAACGGATATGATGGAATATTTAAAAAGTTTCATGAAACCCGGAAGCGAAGATTTAAAATTCAACCAGAACCCAACCCATCTAGAATTACAATCTGAAGCGGTAATTAAATTTTTGCCATACAATGGGTTCTATCCTCAATCTAGAACTCTAGAAATATCTTCTTTGTTTTCTCAATCGTATTCTGGATATGCGTCTTATGACGTTAACGACGGACGATCAGATGACCACAGAAAGTGGAGACCACTCTTAAGACCATTTTTTGCTCCTGGGATAATGTTCAATTCAATTAAATCTGGTGTTGGGGTAAGTTATCCAATTTCTAGAGACGGACTAAATCAATATCAATTCTTGACAGGTTCAATGTCTGGTCCTTTGAGTGGTGGATTAAGTGGTACTATCGACAACACTGGCGGAGGAGTTATTCCCGGCAACCGCCGCCGCAGGCAAACAGCAACCAGTGGGAATTTTGATTTCTCGAATTCTGATGTAGATGCATTTTTCTATGGTGATGTGATTCCTTTTGAGGGGTTATTAAAACCTTTAGATTATATCTCTAGTGAGAAGAAGTCAATTATCTCAACAGAACTTAACCCTCTTTTACACATGGATGTTACAGCTTCTGTTTCTTCGAAAGCTTCGCAAGATGATTTGCTGTACAGGCTTGCAATATCCAATTTTGTTGCTGCAACACCTGAATTCTTCTTAAAAGAAAAATCTAACGGACATATGACAAAATTTGTAGCTGAACTACCACAAAGAGGATCAAAAACAAATCCCGAGGGGACAGCACCATCCTCACAAGAGGTACCCAGAACAGTACAGGTTCACTCAAACTCTGCTTATATTATGGAAATAGGTCTTAAAAAGACGGATAATTTTAACATGTATAATAATCCGTATGCTTTTGGTCCGCCCACGGCAACAGGATCTTCAAATTGGGACACCTCAGATGGTGTTGCCACTACAGCTTCTGTAGGGACTTGCCCGGAGGGTAAAGATTGGCCACTCCACAGGGCAGAGTTTGCTCCTTATACAGCGCCATACTACTATGGTCCGAGCCTAGTTAGGATTACTTATTTCCCATCACAAAAGGGGAACGTAACCCTTAAAGATATTCTACATGGACCAGATACCTATGTTGAATTCTTAAACTCAGAAGGGCATTACTATGACTATGATTCTGGTTCTTTCGTATCTGATGATGGAGTAACCAGAGAGTCATCAAAGAAGCCGAGTTATTTATGGAATAGAGCATGGCAGAATCGCCAAGATATAGATGCGTCGATTATTGTGGACAATATTTTCCCAACAGAGGGAGCAGAAGTAAGTCCGTTCGATGAAAACAAGTGGGTAATTATGCCAAAGTGGGAGTGCCCAATATTAGATTTTCCAAATAACTCTGGAGATTATAATTTTTCATCTTCCATAACTCCGACAGAGTACACATCATCCGCCATTGGAATGTGGCATCAGTACGGCGTCTCTCCAAATCAAGGAGAAGGAGTGTATTTGTATTTGTCGGACGTAGACATGAAATCAACAGAATTTAGACTTGTTGGTCAAGACACATTTTCCGACCAAGTTGCCTATGACAAGGTGAGAAGATACAAGAAAGTTCCACCCTTCGTTATAGATTCCGGGCGTCAAGTTGAATCTTTGGCAGAATTAGTTGGCTTTAAACCAGAGGAGGTTATGCCTCCAGGGCAGTGGTTACCAGAGAGAGCAAAGCGTCTCGGCGAGCTTTCCGATGACGGAGAGAAACTCATCAGCGAGGGGGTTGTGGCTATTCCTTATTACCTAGAGGGAAAAACAGGGGAAATAAAAGCAGTCACCCTAACTGGAGATTCAGAACACCTCGGACCAAAATTGAAAGAGTTCAGAAGAGCCTTTACAAAATATTCATTCCCGCCAGCATTAAGGAATAAACTATCTGGGCTGATACCTCGCAGTTATCCTGATCGACCAGAGTTTGTGGATCCTTTCGGCGACGATTTATATGAGGAGGTTCTAGCCGGAACTGATTTATTATCGACTCCTGTAGTGTATTTATTTGAACACACGATTTCCCTTACAAAACAGAACCTTGCGGATATGTGGCAAGGGGTCATGCCAGACATATCCAGGGACGTTAAAATGTCATATACTTCCATAGATCATTATATGCCCGGCGGAGATCTGTCAGAGTCTGATCAGAAAGTATTCCCCGAAATATTAGAGCAGCAGATATCTCTCAAGCTCCCCCGCACAGGAAGGCCCAGGGTCGATCTCCTCGATATGGTTCCAGAATGTGAAAATTCAGGATTTAAGCCCGAGATTAGGTGGCTTGTCTTCAAGGTGAAACAAAGAAGCGTTCTTAATTACACTCAGATGATATTACAAGAAATTAATGATGGACCTTCGACCCTTTCGGCTGAAAACTTAATGGGTTACTTGGCTCAAGATTTGCCGAAATCATTACTACAGACCTTAAAAGAACAACAGGATTCCTTGACGAAATCTCAATACCATTCTGACCAAGTTGGTTCTTCTAGGAATACTTATAACTGGCCATATGATTATTGTTCGCTGGTTGAATTAGCAAAAATAAAAGCGGTGGTGGCTTTCCGTCCCAACCTTGAAGCTTTAAAGAAAATAGATTCGGAAACATCTGATGATAATAATTTTAACCCAACAATTGGATTCAATACATAATTAACATATGGCTACGTTTATAAATCAAAAAGAAGAAGTTCTACAAATAGAGTTGACTCCTTATGGAAAGCATAAACTTTCTCTCGGAAAGCTTAAGCCACAATATTATTCTTTTTTCGATAGTGATATCATATATGAGACTCCCCATTTTGAGACTTTAAGAGAAAATGTGACTGGAGTAATGGAAGATCAAAACGACATAGTTCCTCGTATTAAATCAACCCCACGACCCGGCGTACAAGTTAATTTTTCATCTTTGAGTGGATCAACTAATAATGCAGAAAGCGCCGCTAGTGCGGCGACTGCTGACGATTTTGAGCAAATAACGCCTACTACTTATACGTTTATGACTCCAATCGGAACATCTAGTCCATTTAAAGACTACGCTCCTGCGTGGAACATAAAAATCATGACAGGCAGCGTTGGTTTTAACAACGCTTCTTATGAAGGAGATCTGTCAGTACCCACACTTTCGTCTTCAATTGAAACCCGATATGCAGTGACCCCAGTCTTTTTAGAAGAGGAGCAAGTCACGATTCGTTTCTATGAGATCTACGAAGATCAGAAGCTTCTTATAGATATTCAGGAACTTAATACTATTTTTAAAGGAAAGGGAAACTATGACATAGAGGTCTTCAAGGCAGAAAGCGGGGTGGAAAAAGGCAGGATAGAGAAGTTATCTTTTATTAATAATAATTCTCCCCAAGCAGAGTTCCTCAAAGAACAACTTGACCCAGAAGAATATTCTCGATATTTAAATGGCACAGAACAGACTATAGAAACACAATTTCCAGTTATAGATAACTCTTATGTGGAATATTATCTTGATATCAAGGTAGATAGCGAAATAACAGACAAGAAAATGACCGGCGAGGCATCGATATATGGAAATATTCCTTCTGGTCGTGCGCTTGATCCTTGTCGAGATTAGGGAGTGAGGCATGAAACAAATACTTTACCCAACCCCATTTGACAATAGTGTTATTTTAAATTTACACAATTACGGGCTTCAATTTGGCGGGTCATCTGGACCTTTTTGTCCCACGGTTGAAATTGATGGAGTTGTTTTAGATAGTGGACCCACGCCGGAAGAAGCTGTTTGTGATGTAGATTTAAAATTGATTTTTGGAGCAAACTCCCAACAATCTTCACAGATATATTCGAATAAAAAATACACACAAGACACCCGAATACGAGTGGTTTTGTGTACGAACGCTAATTTTTGTCAAGACAACTTGGATTATTTTTCTAGTCAAATGAATTCATACATGGAAGGAAAAATGAACATATTCGGTTCGAGGACGGGGGTACAAAGCTTTTATGATCAAGCTGCGTTCCAAAATTTATCTGGTTTTCATGATGTATTGGGTAGTGGGGGAGTTTTTGATACGGATGTTTTAACTAGAGATCTAAAAAATAAGAAATTATTTTACTTTAATATGCCTGATATATCGTCGGGATTATATCTTTATGATGCTCCATTAGAAAACGTTCTTATGAGAAATAGCAATGGAACTCCAATAACTTACACTTCTAAAGATGAGATATTTGTAAGACCCGCTGATCTGACGAGCGACGCCTATTCTATACCTAAAATTATTACTAATTTAAACAAGGTAAGATTTAAGGTTCCGATTGTAGGAGAGGGAAGCCCACAATTACATCTTTCGGTTTATGCTTTTGTGTATAATGATTATGATGCATTTATACAGCAAACCATGAATAAGCCATCAAAAGAAAAGAACCTGTCAAAAACATCTCAGGACATTGAGTCACCCCTTCAAACTGGAATAGGGTACATAACATCTTTAACTGCCATCGGGCAAAAAAAACATTTTACCACTGGCGGCACCGAAACCAGAGGTGTTTCGCCGACAAGTCCATTCCTGTTAGAAGAAGACCGAAACAAAGATTTATTTTCTAATAGAGTGGCTATCAAGAGGCTATCTACGACACAGGTCGTGGATAATCTTACGCAAGGTTTTTATGAATCCATGGCGTCTTTATCAAGATGGAACACTATAGACCGAGAACCTAGTACTGGTACAGCAGCTATTATAAAGTTTAAAAATTATTTTTCTGATTTGTGGCTGTCAAAAGACTCAAACGAAAACCTATATTACAGCTTTTCTTTCGACAAGCAAGCATATTTTCGGGATCATAGTCTTTTCCCGAGATTGTATATGAATCCGAAAACATCGGCAGAATTATTACGAGGCTCTAATCTGTTTGGGCCAGGTGAAGAACGTGTCGGGCAATTTTCTAAAATAGTAGATATAAAAATGATCCGCCGCAGGGTTTATAAAGATAGGTTTGGTGCGGACAATAATTTGGGAACAATACTAAGAAAAAACCCTTATGAACAAACATATTATGAAAAAGAAGAAATAATCGATAGCCCTAGAAATTTTTCTGTAGATGTTGTAAATTCCGGGATCGATTTTTACCAAGGACACGATGATTTAAAAGATGAAATTTCTTCACAATCTCCAGCGGTTTATCAATACGGAGTTACTTTTTACCTACAAGAATCTTCCCTTAAATATTTGGCTTCCCTTGTGAAGTCATGTGATAAAAATATTGGACAATCCGAAAATCTTTTAGGTTTTTACGAAAGTGATACAAGAAGAAGATTTTTCAATCAACAAACAAGAAAAAAACTAATCCCTTTCGATCAAGTGAGACTTAATTCTATAGGTCTCAGAGGTGATGATGTAGTAGAAGATTTAATCCAATCTTACATGACCCTGGTTGAGGTCGCCGCCTCAAACGCACAAACTCAAGGGTTGTTGAACGATCTTCGAAATTATGTTAATCAAAAAGATCTTAACAATTTTATAAACATTGTTAACAAAACTAAAGATATGAGAAATAAAATAGCCGAATTTATAGGTGTTCGTCTTCCGGGTGAAACCTTTGAGTCAGAACAAAATAACAAAGACCCTATGACCGCCGCCATATGTCACAGGAAATACAACCTCCAAGAGGTGACTCATTATTTTGATAATCTTGTAACTCCCTCTAAAGATTATAAGACAGGGTACGAATATTTACCATCTAAAGCAGCATCTTTACCAGTACTAAAAAAATCTGAACTTGAAAAACGAGCCGCAGATGAATTTAAAAAGTATTTTGAAAAATATAGAGAAGAACCAGAAGATGGTGAAGAAGACCCAGTTGAGGATATCGGACCCATAGCATCCACTTTTTCGTCATCGTCTTATGCATATTTTAGCCCTAGCCATATTCACCTGTACGGGCAAAAATCAGTAGAACAATTGTCTTATAAAAATCCGTTAGACAACCAAGTAGAATATGATTTAGATCGTTATGCTTCGTTACTTTTAGGACTTTTTCATAAAAAAAGCATAGGGCAATATTATTTGGAACCAGATGAAAGAAAAGATGGAGATTCTCAAATTCAGAAAATCTATAATTCACTCTTTGATCAATTTGCTAAACTTGATTGTGTGATTGTAGATGACGATATAGATGCTAGTAATGTGTTCCCGAAACTAAAAACAACAAATTATAAAGAGATAAACACAACGGGTATACAGAGTTCATGCGCTGATAAAAAAATAACAACACAGCCAAATCTGTTCCCTATGATTTTTGGAGGAATAGGCGACCTATCTCCAGACGCAATATCCTACTATAGCTCCGCAGATTATAAGTTATTGAACACAGAGTTTACAGATAAAACTCAGGAAGAAGAAGTAAAGACAAAAGAATTAAAAAACAGGCCTATAAAGCTTGCTTTTTCTATCTTAGGAGAGATGGAGTTCTCTGTTGAGCCCTTCACCAAGGTCGCCGAAATGATTTCGGTAAACCAGAAAAATTCTGTGAAACTTATTAATGGACCATTGAAAAATATACCCAACCAAACTAAGTCTATGTTGGTTGTAACTAAGAACCAAAAAAAGGAAGATTTTTTCGATGGACTTGATGCTGTCCGAAATGTTTTTGTTCATTCTTCCTCTGGTGGCAATAACATTAGTGGAATTCCTAAAGGTGGAGATTTTCCACCTTATAAGATGATTCAAGATCCCACACAGCTATATTCGCAACTTACCGCATTCTGGATGAATTACCAGCAACTCGGAGTTATTGAATATTTAGAAAGATTTGAATTTAATTCTTCTCCTTCTTTTATTAGGAAATTTACAAAACAAAACGTTTCTCCGTTTAATTTAGGGAGAAAGAAACCTGTCTGGAAAAAGTTGTCTAAGAGTGTAGTAGATGCTCTTGGGAACAAGAGGTTGTTGTGTCGAATTAGACCAATTGGGGAAAGGGATAATTTTTCTTTTTCTGAATCTTCATCCGAAGAAGCAGCATCTATCAAGTTTCGTACTCCTGAACTATTTAATTTACCCATCTATAATGCATACTTTATTTTGCGAGAATAAAACTTTATGAGCGTAAGAATCCCAAGACGAACTATAGACAAATTTAACAGCGGAGGTCGCCAAGCGGCAGATCCTGATTCCCAGGGTGATCGACAGGGCGAAATACTTGCTGGAGAATTTGGATCTCAAGACCCTCCAGAAAATCAATACGAAGATTCTTATTTTGGAGGTGATCAAGGTGTACAAAATGATCAAGATTCTAACCAAGGTGTGGGTGAAGTGGGTT